>OIXG01000223.1_pt1 | contig 72041 bp, 71 predicted proteins | sample 1587731 | NCBI WGS metagenome assembly OIXG01 (sample SAMEA3888908, study PRJEB22519) | human gut metagenome | biome: human gut; feature: human-associated habitat; material: faeces | place: Denmark | collected 2010 | reverse complement strand
CTTCTTCAGTCTTGCAAAGCGGGGCAGACCGTTGACCTTCTCAAGCTTCGTTTCGCCCTGGATCAGCGGCATGGCGTACTTGATAAAATCTTCCGTCACGTTGTTGCCCTCCGGCGTGATCCACTCGGCTGGGAACTTCTTCTCGAAGTTGGCAACGTCGGAGAGATCAAACAGCTTGGCCTTGCAGGTGTAGCCGTTCGTGCGGTCGCACGCAAAGCCGACCATCTTGTCCGTCTGACCGGCGACCATCTGCTCGACAGCAGTCTTGCCGGACATGAACGCTTCTTCAATGTCGGTGCCGGAAGCGCAGTGCGCAGCGCAGCGCTGCAGCAGGCTGAGTTCGATGCCGCGGACCTTCGCACCGGTGCGCTCTTTCATGATGCCGGCCAGCGTTGCAGCCAGACCGCCCAGCTGGGCATGGCCGAAACCGTCGGTCGCGGCGGTTTTTGCCTCGGAGACGAAGCGACCATCGGCGTAGTGCACGCCCTCGGAGACGGCGACGATGCAGTTCTTCTTCTCCTCATAGCGCTTGGAGACGTCGGCGACAAACTTGTCCATGTCGAAATCGACCTCGGGCAGGTAGATGAAGTCACAGCAGGGCTCTGCCTCGTTGGCAAGTGCAGCGGCAGCGGTCAGCCAGCCTGCGTGACGGCCCATGCACTCGATGATGGTGATCATGCCGGTGTCATAGACGTGCGCGTCGCGGGAGACTTCCATGACGGAGGTCGCGATATACTTGGCGGCGGACGCATAGCCCGGGCAGTGGTCGGTGCCGAAGAGATCGTTGTCGATGGTCTTGGGGATGCCCATGACGCGGCACTCGTAGCCGACCTTCTTCATATACTTGGAGATCTTGTTGCAGGTGTCCATGGAGTCGTTGCCGCCGTTGTAGCAGAAATAGCGGACATCGTACTTCTTGAAGATCTCAAGAATGCGCTTGTAGTCGGTGTCGTCCTCGTCCGGATCCTTGATCTTATAGCGGCAGGAGCCGAGCGCGGAGGACGGCGTGTAGGGCAGGCGATCGAGTTCTGCGCGGTCTTCCTCGTCCATGCACAGCAGTTCGTCGTTCAGAACGCCCTTGATGCCGTGGTACGCGCCGTAGACCTTTGTGATGCAGTCTGCGTCGAGCGCAGTGCGGATGCAGCCGTAGGCGCTGGAATTGATGACAGAGGACGGTCCGCCGGACTGGCCGATGATCAGAGCGCCCTTCAAAGCTTCAGACATAATAAATTACCTCCATATGCGTATTAGAGTATGTTGAACAAAACAAAATATATCACATCACGCGGAAATTGTAAATTCGTCTATTGCAAAAATAACTGAAATTTGCTAGAATTCTTCGTGGAATATGAATAAACTAAGGAGATGTCATTATGCCTCTGGTTACTTCTACCGAAATGTTCAAGAAGGCTTACGACGGCGGCTACGCCATCGGCGCTTTCAACGTCAACAACATGGAAATCGTTCAGGGCATCACTGAGGCCTGCCAGGAAGAGCACGCTCCCGTTATCCTCCAGGTTTCCAAGGGTGCCCGCGCCTACGCGAACCACAACTATCTGGTCAAACTGGTCGAGGCTGCCGTAATTTGCTGCCCCGATATCCCCATCGTTCTGCATCTGGACCACGGCCCCGACTTCGAGACCTGCAAGGCCTGCATCGACGGCGGCTTTACCTCCGTCATGATCGACGCTTCCTCTAAGCCGTTCGCAGAGAACATCGAGATCACCAAGAAGGTCGTTGAGTACGCACATGACCACGGTGTCGTCGTCGAGGCGGAACTCGGCACGCTGGCCGGCATCGAAGACGAAGTGAAGGTCGCCGCACACGAGGCTTCCTACACCCGTCCGGAAGAGGTCGAAGAGTTCGTCTCCAAGACCGGCTGCGACTCTCTGGCCATCGCCATCGGCACCAGCCACGGCGCATACAAGTTCAAGCCCGAGCAGTGCACCCGCAACGAGCAGGGCATCCTGGTTCCGCCTCCCCTGCGCTTCGACGTGCTCGAAGAGGTCTCCCGCAGACTGCCCGGCTTCCCGATCGTGCTGCACGGTTCTTCTTCCGTGCCGCAGGAATACGTCAAGATGATCAACGACAACGGCGGCAAGATGCCCAACGCCATCGGCGTTCCCGAGGATCAGCTCCGTCAGGCAGCAAAGCTGTCCGTCTGCAAGATCAACATCGACTCCGACCTGCGTCTTGCCATGACCGGCACCATCCGCGAGTTCTTCAACGAGCATCCCGACAAGTTCGACCCGCGCGAGTATCTCAAGCCCGCCCGCGCCAACATCAAGGAGCTCGTCCGTCATAAGCTCGTCGACGTGCTCGGCTGCGCCGGTAAGGCTTAAACCGTCAAAGGAGAAACGATATGAGTGAATTGAAAGGCGCCTGCATCATCGGCCAGTCCGGCGGCCCGACCTCCGTCATCAACGCCAGCGCCTACGGCGTGATCCGCACGGCGCTCGACGCCGACTGCATCACCGCCGTTTACGGCGCGGAGCACGGCATCAAGGGCGTGCTCGCCGACCGTCTTTTCGATATGAGCAAGGAGGACGCGCGCGAGCTGGAGCTGTTGAAGTACACCCCCTCCTCCGCACTCGGCTCCTGCCGCTACAAGATCGCCGATCCCGATGTGGACGACACCGATTATAAGCGCATCCTTGAGGTCTTTAAAAAGCACGATGTCCGCTATTTCTTCTACAACGGCGGCAACGACTCGATGGATACCTGCAACAAGATCAGCAAGTATATGCAGCGTGTCGGCTACGAGTGCCGCGTGATGGGCGTACCAAAGACCATCGACAACGACCTCTACGGCACCGACCACTGCCCCGGCTATGCCAGTGCCGCGAAGTACATCGCAACGAGCTGCATGGAGGTCTATCAGGACGCGCGCGTGTACGACATCGGCATGATCTGCATTATCGAGATCATGGGCCGCCATGCCGGTTGGCTGACCGCCGCCGCCGCGCTTGCCACCGAGTACGGCGCGGGCCCCGACCTCATTTACCTCCCCGAGCGCGACTTCGACATGGACAAATTCCTCGCCGATGTTGAGCGTGTTTACAAGGAAAAGGGCAACTGCATGGTGGCCGTGTCCGAGGGCATCCACTATGCCGACGGCAGCTTTGTTTCCGAGGCCAAGACCAGCGCGACCGACGGCTTCGGCCACGCCCAGCTCGGCGGCCTCGCCGCCCGTCTTGCCGATGTGGTGAAGCAGAAGACCGGCGCGAAGGTCCGCGGCATCGAGCTTTCCCTGCTCCAGCGCTGCGCCGCGCACCTCGCCAGCGAGACCGACATCGAGGAGGCCGTCATGGCGGGCCGTGCGGCGGTGGAGAATGCCGTCGCGGGTATCACTGACAGAATGGTCGCCTTTGAGCGCGGCACGGTCAACGGCCGCTATGCCTGCAAGACCAAGCTCCTGCCGCTCACCGAGGTCGCGAACGCCGAGAAGAAGGTCCCGCAGGAGTGGATCAACGCCGCGGGCAACTTTGTCACGCATGATTTCATCGACTATGCTCTGCCGCTCATTCAGGGCGAGCCGAAGCTGCCAAAGGAGGATTCTCTCCCCCGCTTTGCAAAGCTCAAAAAGGTGCTGGCGAAGTAAATCAGCAAAAAAGGAACCGATCTCTTCGATCGGTTCCTTTTTTGTATCTTCCGGTCAGTCGTTTGTGAGCCACTCGCCGAGAATGTCTGTGGTGAGCGGCAGCGTCGTTTCCTTTGTGCCGCTTTCCGTGTGGAGCGTCAGCGTGACGGTATTGTCCTCCGCGTGATAGGTCTCCGCCCGCGCGGTCATGCCAAGTGACGCACTCAGGCGCGCAAGCTGCGCGTCCGCCTTCTCCCAGTCGACCTCGCTGTACTGAGAGTTCCCCTCCGCGACGTTCCAACGGTAGACAAAAACGCACGACATACCGTCGCCGTAGGTGCTGCGCGTAATGAGTTCGCTGCGCCCATCTCCCGTGAGATCAAGCGGCCACGCGCCGTCGCCCTCCGCCGCATCTTCAAAGTCATAGCCGAAGGTCCTGCCCACATGGACGAAGCCCTGCTCCGTCAGCGCATAGAAGTCACAAACTGTCATAACTATGCCTTGGATCGTTTCAAGCTCGAAGCCCGGAAAGCCGAGCACATCGTCCCATGCGGTCAGGGATACTTTTTCGGCAGCGTCGCCATTCCCGATCCAAGTGCCGCAATTTACGCCGAACGGTATGTCGATCTCCGTACCGTCCTCATGGAAGAGCGCATAGCGCGCATAGCCCGCCTCATCCAGATCGTAGACTCTCAGCGTGACGGTCTGAGCGCCGACCTCCTCGGTCAGCGTAAGGAGCTTGGAGCCGGTGCGGCTCTGCAATTTCTGATCCATCGCGATGGTATAGTCAAGACCGGTGAACGGCAGCGCGCCGATGAGCCGGAAATCCTTATTTTCATAGCTTCGGCTTCCGTTATGCACAAAAAGCAGGGTACGGTCATTGCCGCGGTCGTTCAGGATATAGCAGCGCGGCGTTTCAGCCGTGCCGTCCGCCGTCGTCATGTCCTCGCTGCCATGGCCGGAAAGCAGCACAAAGGAGGCCTTGGAAAAAAGATACTGTTCCTCCCCGGCAGGCCACGCGACGTCGTCCGCCGGCTCGAGCTGGCGGAGCAGGGCGCATATCTCCTCCACGTATTTCGCGTCGGTGACAGGGCCTTCGGCGTGATTGCTGTCGAGGCGGTCAGGTTGAAAGGAAACGGCGTCAACCGAATCCAGCGCGCCGATGAGCTGCTCCCGCAGCGATGCCGGAGTCAGCTGCTCCGCTTCGATAAAGGACCATACGGCACACAATACGGCAGCGAGCAAGAATACGGGCAGGGCGAGCTTTCGACTCATGGCAAACTCCTCCGATTGTCGTTATGTAAACAGCATAGCAGTCGGCGGAGGAAAAAGCAAGTTACAAAGCGGTAACATTCCGGTTACAGACTGTAAGAAAGAGAGGGGAATTTCCCCTCTCTCTGTGATTTTCACAGGATAATGCAGATCAGGCCGCCGCTGCCCTCGTTGATGATGCGCTCGAGCGTCTGGCGGAGCTTTTGCCGGGCATCATCCGGCATCCGCTTGAGCTTGGCTTGCAGGTCCTCGCTGACGATCTCGTGAAAGCTGCGCCCGAAGATGTTCGACTGCCAGATCTTCGCCGTGTCGCCCTCGAACTCCTGCAGGAGATAATTCACCATGTCCTCGCTCTGCTTTTCGTTGCCGACGATGGGCGAAACGGTCGTTTCGATGTTCGCGCGAATGATGTGCAGGCTCGGCGCGCTCGCCTTGAGCCGAACGCCGTAGCGTCCCCCCTGCTTCATGATCTCCGGCTCCTCCAAAAGAAGCTCATCGACCGTCGGCACGACCACACCGTAGCCCGTTTCGCGGGCGTCACCGATGGCGGCGGAGACCTTGTCGTAGTCCGCCTTGACCGCCGAAAGCTCCGTGAGCAGGCGCATGAGGTCGCCGTCGTCCGCCACCTCAAAGCCGGACTGCTCGCTGAGCGTTTGGTAAAAGAGCGCACGCGGGAGCTGCAATTCGGCGCTCGCCACGCCGCTACCAAGCGAGATGGCGTTGACCTTCGCGCCGCTGATGCCCTCGTAGGCGCACATGGCGTCCACGGCGGGTGAGACCTCGCGAATGCGGTGCAGGCCCTTCGCGCCCTCGCGGATGCTGCGGTAAAGACCAAGCTTGATGGCATGGTCGGCGGGCAGCGCCAGGACCCATGCCGGGATATGAAGCTCCAGCTCGGTCAGCGGGAACTCGTAGAGGATCGCCTTGAGGATATCTCCCACCGCCGCGTCGTCCAGCTCCAGGCAGTTGACCGGCAGACAGCACACGCCATAGTGTGAAGCAATATCACCTGCCATCGCCTGAACTCTGCTTGATTTCGGGTCAACGGCGTTGAGCAGCACGAGAAAAGGCTTGCCGATCTCCTGCAGCTCACGGATGACGCGCCCCTCGGCTTCGAGGTAGTCCTCGCGCGGAATATCGGTGATGCTGCCGTCTGTCGTGATGACAATGCCGATGGTCGAGTGCTCGCGGATCACGCGCGTGGTGCCCAGCTCCGCGGCCTCCGCCATCGTCACGGGATGATCCGCCCACGGCGTTGTGACCATGCGGGGGCTGTCGCCGTCTAACTGTCCCACCGCACTTGGAACCATATAGCCCACGCAGTCGATGAGCCGCACCGAGCAGCTTGCGCCCTCGTCGAGCGCAATGTCTACGGCCTCTTCGGGCACAAATTTCGGCTCGGAGGTCATCACCGTGCGGCCGCTGCCGCTCTGCGGCAGCTCATCCTTTGCGCGCTCGCGGCGGTAGACATTGTCAATATTTGGAATGATCTGCGTTTCCATAAAGCGCTTGATGAAGGTCGATTTGCCGGCGCGCACTGGGCCGACAACGCCGATATAGATGTCACCCGCCGTGCGCGTGGCGATATCCTGATAGATGCCGGTATTTGTGGTCATAGCGTTCTCCTCCGAATCCTTACCGTTCTTGCTCCACTATATGTCCGTCCGACGCGGGGTATGACAAGCCGCAAAAGAAAAAGAGCCTTGCGGCTCTTCTTCCGGGAAATATTCAGCGGCGGCATGGAATGAGCAGCATTTCGCCGCTCGGCACGTCGGCTTCGGCCGACAGCTCGTTGGCGGCAAGAATGTCTGCGATGGTCGTACGGTAGAGCTTGGCGAGATCCCAAAGCCGCTCCTCCGCTCCCTTGGCGCGCAGCACAAGGGAGGGCCGCTTTCCCTCGCTCTCCTGCCGCGGCTCCGCCTTGAGCGCGCAAAGGCAGGCGCAGCGCTGCTGAGAGGTACATTCGAGCGTAAAGACCGCCGGAAAGCGCACCTCGATGCCATCCGCCACTGCGGCGGCGCTGATCTCGCAGGCGCTCACGCCGCGCACCGAGGCGGTGCAGCCGGCGGGCACGGCGATGCGGGAGGCGACCTCCACGCGGCGCTCGACCATCAGCGGTGCGCCGCCCTCATCGAGGTAGATCACGCGGATAAGCGCCGTACAGCGTACATTTGCTGCGCTCTCCTCCTGCACCAGGCTGATACCGCCGAAGTGGACCTCAGCGCACAGCACAGAGGACACCTCCACGCCGGTCTCGATCTGCTCGCGGACGCTCTGCTCCTGTGTAACGGTCTCTACACCGCCGCATAGCTCAAGCGTCTGCATCTGCGGGGAGAGCTCGCAGCTCGTGCTGTAAAGGTCGGTGACGCAGCGCACGCTGCACCTCTGCCGCAGCGCCACGAAGGCGTGCAGGAATATCTTAGCGGAGATCGTCCGCGCACTGCCGCCCTCGCCGTCAATGCGCAGCTCTGCACCGGTCAAGCGCAGGGCTGCCTCGGCAGAGGTGTTCTCATCCGCATCCTCAAGGCCCTCGATGATCTGCGAGAACGGCAGCTCCGCAGCAGCGCTGCAAAGGTTCCCGCCCTCGGAAAGGTAAAGGATATTGACGCAGACCACGCCCTTGAGAATGACCTTGCCGCCGATCAGGCGGCACTCTGTCGTGCGGGCCGAAACACTCTCGCGCAGCAACTCTGCCGCCGGCTCCTTGCTGCTGGAGAGCACAAGGTCGTCGGAAAACACAAAGTCCTTGCTGCGCAGCGCCTTGATGATCGTGATCTCCCGCGTCTCGCAGAGCGTTTCGATGCCGTGCTCGGCGCGCTGCGTCACATCGCCGCAGGTCGTAAGCTGCGCGGCGCAGTAGGGTGTAAGCGTCAGCTCGACCGCAGCGCGGGTCATAATCTTGCGCGGGTTGAGCGCGCGGACCTCCAGCGCACTGACGCAGCCGTTCACGCCCGCCTCGGCGCACCCCTCTCGCAGTCGTCCGTCCAGCGTTTCCTCCACGGGGAGCGTATACGAAAAGCTCCTGAGCCCACCGCTGGCATCGGCTATGTATAAAAGCGTTACGCGCAGCGAGCCGGAAACGCTCACGCGCCCGTCCGCGATCTCGCGGCTGCGCACGAAGAGGCAGCCGCTCCCCTCCACGATGCGGGCAATGTCGGGGCAGTAATCAGGGATAATGGTCTCGGCGCTCTGCTCGCGCGTTTCTATGAGCGGCGGCAGGGCCTCATAGCAGGAATAAGTCTCTTTGCACAGTTCAAGCTCCATGGCAGTCCTCTCCTTCGGCACAGTCTTGCTGCACTCTATGCAGGAGCGGACAGCTTTATTCCTGCGCGTCCTTGATCCCGAACAACAGCCGCAGCACGCTGCCCAGCGCCTTCGGCGACCGCCACACCACGATCTTCACTCCCTTCACCTCCTTCGGATGCAGCCCCAGCCGCAGACGATGAGGAGCAAGGCGACCAAAAACATCAAAAACCCTACCGGAAAGATAGCGACAATGAAGATCGCCAGTCCCAGCGCCAGCGCACAGATGCCCAGGCAGTTCCATTTCCTGCCCCACATGGCCGCACCTCCCTCCGTCCGCCTGATGCTACATCAGTATATACGCCGCGGCCCTGTCCCGTGCGCAAGGCAGGAAAAAAGCAGGACCCTCCGCCCGGCGGCTGGTCGCGCTTACACGGGCAAGGCCCGCTCTCTATTCACTTTTTGCAGGCTTTCCCGCAGCGGGCGCAGTCGCCGCAGCAGTTCCCGCTTTTTCTCGCTCTGCGCCACGCAAGGGCTGCGCACACGGCGACGGCGCCGAGCAGCAACCAATCAAACGCGCTCATACGAGCAGCCCTCCGAACACGGTGTAGGCTGCGAGAGCTGCGAGCCACGCGACCGAGCATTGCAGCACGACCACACCAAGTGTCTTGAGCGCGGAGCCAAGCTCGCGTCGGATGGTGGCGACGGCGGCGATGCAGGGCGTGTAGAGCAGCGTAAAGACGAGGAAGCTGACCGCTGAGCGCGTGGTGAAGAGCGCGGCGATCGCCGTGCCGCCAAGCAGCACCTCCAGCGTACTCACGACGCTCTCCTTGGCGATGAAGCCGGAGATGAGCGCGGTGGCACAGCGCCAGTCGGCAAAGCCGAGCGGCGCGAAGACGGGCGCGATGAACTGTCCGATAAGCGCGAGCAGGCTCTCCGCGCTGTCGGAGACGACATTCAAGCGCGTATCGAAGCTCTGCAAAAACCAAATGATGATCGTCGCAAGGAAGATGACTGTGAAAGCGCGCTGGAGGAAGTCCTTCGCCTTTTCCCACAGCAGCAGCGCCACACTTTTAAGCCCCGGCAAGCGGTAGTTCGGCAGCTCCATCACAAACGGGACGGGCTTGCCGCGAAAGGCTGTGTGATCCATCACGAGCGCTGCAAGGATGCCGATAAATATACCGAGCAGGTAGAGCGAGATCATCACGAGCGCACGGTGCGTCGGGAAGAAGGCCGCGGTGAAGAAGGCGTAAATGGAAATTTTCGCCGAGCAGCTCATGTAGGGCGTGAGAAGAATGGTCATCTTGCGGTCGCGGTCACTCGACACCGTGCGCGTCGCCATGATGGCAGGCACCGAGCAGCCGAAGCCGATGAGCATCGGCACGATGCTGCGCCCCGAAAGACCGATACGGCGCAGAGGCTTGTCCATCACAAAAGCGACGCGCGCCATGTAGCCCGTGTCCTCCAAAATGGAGAGGAAGAAAAAGAGCGTCACGATGATGGGCAGGAACACCAACACGCTGCCGACGCCGGCAAAGATACCGTCGATGATGAGGCTGTGTACCACTGGGTTGATGCCGTAGGCACTCAGCGCGCGATCGACCGCGTCGGTCAGCGCGTCTAAGCCGAGGCCCAGCAGGTCGGAGAGCCGCTGACCGATGACATCGAAGGTGAGGTAGAAGGTCAGCAGCATCACTGCGAGGAAGGACGGAATGGCGGTGTAGCGCCCCGTAAGGAGCTTGTCGAGCTTCATCGAGCGGGCGTGCTCTCGGCTTTCGTGGCACTTGACCACCGACGACGCCACCACGCCCTCGATGAATGTGTAGCGCATATCGGCGAGCGCTGCGTTGCGGTCAAGCCCCGCCTCGCTCTCCATCTGCACAATGCAGTGCTCAAGCAGCTCGCGCTCGTTCAGGTCAAGCGCCAATCGGTCGGCAAGATCGTCGCCGCCCTCAATGAGCTTTGTCGCGCAGAAGCGAGCAGGCACGCCGATGCGGTCGGCGTGGTCGGCGATGAGGTGCGTGACGGCATGAATGCAGCGGTGGACGGCGGAATCGTCGGCGCAGAAGTCCGTGACCTTGGGCAAAATATGCCCGCGGGCTGTGGAGAGAGCCTGCGCGACCAGCTCGCTCACGCCCTCCCCTTTTGCCGCTGTGATGGGAATGACGGGAATGCCGAGCGCGGCGCTCATCTTCTGCACATCAATGGCGCCGCCGTTGGCGCGCACCTCGTCCATCATATTCAGAGCCAGCACCATCGGCACGCGCAGCTCAAGGAGCTGGAGCGTGAGGTACAGGTTGCGCTCGATGTTCGTCGCGTCCACGATGTTGATGAGCCCGTCCGGCTTTTCATTGAGGATGAAGTCGCGCGAAACGATCTCCTCCTGCGTATAGGGGCGTAGAGAGTAGATGCCGGGAAGATCGACCACGGAGCAATCCTTTTCCCCGCGAATTTCGCCCGATTTCTGATCGACCGTCACGCCGGGAAAGTTGCCGACATGCTGGTTCGAGCCGGTGAGGGCGTTGAAGAGCGTCGTCTTTCCGCAGTTTTGGTTGCCGACAAGAGCAAAGATCATTTCAGCTCACCCTCCACTTCGATCTTCTGCGCTTCCTCCACGCGCAGCGTCAGCTCGTAGCCGCGCACATGGATCTCGATGGGGTCGCCCATCGGCGCGACCTTTTGCAGTGTCACGCGCGTGCGCGGGATGAGGCCCATATCCAGCAGCCGGCAGCGCAGTGCGCCGTCCCCGCCCACCGCAGTGATAACGGCGGACGCGCCGACCTTGAGTTCATTCAGTGTCATGCTTCTCGCTCCTTTGCGGTTAGCTCTGTCTAACCCTTGTAAAATAGCACTCTCATGCTCTCTTGTCAAGCGCACCTTTCATCCAACGCACAGCTCGTAATTCACGATGTCGAGATAGCGGCCGAACTTCAGTCCGACCTCATGGAGCGTACCGGAATAAGTGAAGCCGAATTTTTCGTGCAGGCGGACGCTTGCCGCGTTGCCGCCCGCGATGACGGAGACGACTGTGTGGGTGTCCGCGTTCTCGCGCGCCAAACGAAGGATCGCGTCCATCAGTGCGCTTGCCACACCGCGTCCGCGGTGCGCGGGCGCGACGTAGACCGACAACTCGACGGTCTGCAAATAAGCGTCGAAGTCGCGATAGGGCGAGAGCGAGGCATAGCCAAGCACCTCCCCGCCCTCCTCCGCGACGAGCAGCGGATGGTTGCTGACATTGTGCGAGGTAAACCACGCCTCCGCCGCCTGTCCCTCACGCGGGGCAACATCGAAGGTTGCCGTTCCGTTTTTCACTTCATAATTGTAGATGGCAAGCATCGCGGCAAGATCGCCGCGCTCCGCTGTACGAATAACCATGTGTTCCCCTCCTTAGGAGAAGAGCTCAAGCTGCTTGTCCCCGTTCGTCGTCTCCCCTGCCGCTTCGCCGCCGAGAAGTGTCAAAAACTCGTCCTCGCTGAGTATGGGGATGCCGAGTTCCTGCGCCTTGCGCAGCTTGCTGCCCGCGGCCTCGCCCGCGACCACATAGCTTGTCTTTTTGGAGACCGAGCCGGCGGCCTTGCCGCCGTGGTCGGTGATAAGAGCCTCTGCCTCGTCGCGCGTAAAACGCGTGAGTGAGCCGGTGAGCACGAAGGTCTTACCCGCAAAGCGCAGATCCTGGGGCGTTTCCAGGCTGGTCATATTGACGCCTGCGTTTTTGAGGCTTTCGATCAGATCGCGCGACTGCGCCTCCGCGAACCAGTCGCGCAGAAACTGCGCGGTGATCTCGCCGATGTCGTCCACGGCGGTCAGGTCCTCGACCGAGGCGTTCATCAGCGCGTCCATCGAGCCGAAGCGCTGCGCGAGCACGCGCGCAGCCTTCGCGCCGATCTGACGGATGCCGAGGGCACATAGGAGCCTTGAAAGGTCGTTCTGCTTGGATTTTTCGATGGCGGCAACGGCGTTCTGCGCGGACTTCAGGCCCATACGGTCAAGCTGAGCAAGTGCTTGTACATCGAGACTGTAAAGGTCAGACGCCTTGCGGACAAGCCCTGTGCTGACCAGCTGCTCGAGCAGCGCCGGACCCACGCCGTCAATGTCCATCGCCTCACGAGAGGTGAAGTGTGTGAGGTTGCGCAAGAGCTGCGCGGGACACTCCGCGCCCGTGCAGCGCGCGGCGCTTTCCCCCTCGGCGCGGTAGACGCGCGCGCCGCAGACGGGGCAGCGCTCAGGCAGATGGTAGGGCTTCGTACCGTCGGGGCGCTTGTCCTTCAAAACGCGCACGACCTCGGGAATGATCTCCCCTGCCTTGCGCACGACGATGGCGTCGCCGACGCGGATATCCTTCTCGTCAATGAAGTCCTGATTGTGCAGCGTTGCATTTGTGACGGTCGTGCCCGCCAGATGCACCGGCTCAAAGACTGCCTTCGGCGTCAGCACGCCCGTGCGGCCCACCTGCACAACGATGTCGGTGACGCGGGTTTCCTTCTCCTCGGGAGGATATTTATAGGCGATGGCCCAGCGCGGCACCTTGCTCGTTGAGCCAAGAATTTCGCGGTCTGTAAGGCTGTTGAGCTTTACAACAGCGCCATCCATATCGTAGGGCAGCTCCGCGCGGTGCTCGCCGAGCCGGCGAATTTCCGCAAGAGCATCCTGCACATTTGTGACGACCTTATTGCCGATGACCTTGAACTTCTGAGCGCGCAGATAGTCGAGCGTTTCGGCGTGGGTGGCAAATGTGCGGCCCTCGGCAAGCTGGAGGTTAAAAACGGCGATGTCCAGCCTGCGCTTTGCCGCGATCTTCGGGTCAAGCTGGCGCAGCGAACCTGCGGCGGCATTGCGCGGATTGGCAAAGGTCTGCTCACCGTTTTCCTCGCGCTCGGCGTTGAGCGCGGCAAAGACCTTTTTCGCCATGTAGACCTCGCCGCGCACGATGAGGCGCGGTAGCTTTTCCGGCAGCGTCATGGGAATGGAGGGGATCGTGCGCAGATTTTCTGTCACATCCTCGCCCACGCGGCCGTCGCCGCGCGTCGCACCGCGCACGAACACGCCGTCGCGGTACTCCAGCGCGACGGAAAGACCATCCACCTTCGGCTCCACGCTGTATTCGACATGGTCGAGCTGCTCACGCACCCTTTCGTCGAAGTCCACGACCTCGGCGTCCGAGAAGGAGTCCTGCAAGCTCTCGAGCGGAACGGCGTGCGTCACCGGCTCGAACTTTGTCAACGCCATGCCGCCCACGCGCTGCGTGGGCGAGTCGGGCGTGATCTCTTCGGGGTGATCCTTCTCCAAATTCGCCAGCTCGCGCTGGAGCATATCGTATTCATAGTCGCTGATGCTCGGCTCGTCGAGCACATAGTAGCGGTACGAGTGTGCGTTGAGCGTGTCGCGCAGTTCCTTCATGCGTTCTTTGTAATCCATGGAGCTCTCCCCTTTTATCCGTTGTTCATGATGTAATCCTCCGCGGTGGAGATCATATCCTCGCGCGTATCAAAGTAGGTGTAGGTGTCCGGCACGGAGCCGACGATGACTGTCTCGGCGACGGCGTAGCGGTTCGTGACCTTGGTGACGGTCGAAAAGCCCGGCAGGAGGATGCTCGCATACACATCGACCACCAGCAATATCTCGTGGCGCGTCTGGTTGATGCCGGCGGATAAAAACGCATTCTCAAAATGCGCCGAGGATGAGCCGACTGACTGCATTTTGATGCGGATGAGCGGCCCGCGGCCCGCGAGCAGCGGCGTACCTGTGAGACTGCCGAGCGGAATGGACAGCTCGCGCGTGGAGACCTCCGAGAGCTTTTGCAGCACATCGGCCAGCACGGCGGATTGCAGGCGGTTGAACTCCGCCATGTTGCTCTTGACCGCCGTGATGCGGCCTTCGTTGTCCTTTTCGAGCGAAATCAGGCGGTCGTAGTCCACGCCGGCGCTGTAAAGCGTTTCATTCACCGAGGTGTTCACGACGCGCGTGACAGCATTCGACACCCGCGCGGTGGCGAGGCTCGTGAGAATTGGCTTGAGCTGCGTCATCGCGGCGACGGTGAGCGCGAGCAAAGCAGCGCAGACAACAAGGAGCAGCAGTCCCCGCCGCTCGCGCTTTGTCATACCGCGGCGCATATAGCGGCGCATGGGCCTTCCCCCTTTCGGGAAAGTCTATGCGTTCACGGCTTTTCCCTATTCGCCGAGCTTGCGCACCATTTCTTTGTAGGCCCTGCCGCGCTCCATGAAGTTCGCAAATTGGTCGAAGGCGGCGCAGGCGGGCGAGAGCGTTACGATGTCGCCGCTCTCGGCGCAGAAATAAGCGGCATCCACCGCCTCCTGCAAACTCTTGCAGCGGATGAGACTCGGGCGCTTCGCGGCGGTTTGGTAGACTTCACTCTCGACCACAGCCTTTTCGATGGCGTCGGCGGTCGCGCCACAGAGAATGAGCGTCTTGACGTGCTCTACTACTTCGGGCGCAAGAGGTGCAAAGGGGATATGCTTGTCATAGCCGCCCGCGATCAGAATGACCTTTTGCGGGAAAGCGCGTAACCCCGCGATGGTGCGTGTGGGGCTGGAGGCGATGGAATCATTGTAGTAGCGGACGCCGTGCAGCTCGCGCACAAATTCAATGCGATGCTCCACACCGGCAAAGTCTCGTGCAACACGGCGCACTGTCTCGTCGCACACCAGACCGTCCACGGCGAGAAGCGCCGCCATATAGTTTTCTACATTGTGCCAGCCGGGGAGACGAATGTCCGCGAGTGGGAGCACTGCTCGCTCCCCCGCTCTGTCGCGCAGCCAAATGGCGTCATCACGCACGAAGGCGCCATCCGCGACCTCTTCCTGCCGCGAAAACAGCCGCACACGCCCGACAGCCTTGCGGCTCAGCTCGCGCGCGATGGCATTGTCGGCATTGAAAACGGCGGTATCCTGCGCACCTTGGTGCAGGAAAATGTTCTCCTTGGCGGCGACATACTCCGCCATATCGCGGTGCACATCAAGGTGGTTCGGGGCCAAGTTCGTCAGAACCGCCGTGTGCGGCGAGTACGGCATCTCCATGAGCTGGAACGAGGAAAGCTCCAGCACGGCAAGGTCCTGCGGCGTCATTTGTCCCGCGTCCGCGAGCAGCGGACGCCCGATGTTGCCGCCGAGCCATACCCGCCGTCCCTCGGCCTTCAAAAGCTCTGCGATGATGCTTGCGGTAGTGGTCTTTCCGTCGCTGCCGGTCACGCCGATGATAGGACAGGGGCAGACGGCGAAAAAAGCCTCCATCTCACTTGTGATGACTGCGCCGCGCGCCTTCGCAGCAAGCAGTTCCGGCACATCCGGGCGCATCCCGGGCGTACGGAACACGACGTCCGCGTCGAGGTCTTTCAGATAATCCTCACCGAGGTGCAATGTCGCGCCGAGCGCTTCATAATGCGCCGCCGCGTCGCCGAGTGCCGCGCGTTCCTTGCGGTCGCAGGCGATGACTTTCACACCGTTTTGTGCCAGCAGCTCCACGAGAGGGCGGTTGCTCACGCCGAGCCCGATGACCGCAGCGGTCTTGCCCCTCATGCCTTGCAGATATGTTTGCAGCGTCATACGCACGCTCCTCTCCGCATTTTTATACTTAATAAAATTATACCGCGACCGCGCGATTTTATCAACGCTTTCCCTGCACAATTTTTCTTTTCCTTGACTTTGCCCGCTTCGTCCTTTACAATAAGGAACGCGAGTAAGACAGGTGGTCGCGCGGCAAGGCCGAAAGGCCTGCTGTGAGGAAAGTCCGGGCTCCACAGGGCAAGGATAACGGGTAACGCCCGCCCAGAGCGATCTGAGGAAAAGTGCAACAGAAATAGACTACCTGTAAGGTGATCCTTGCAGGAAAAGGTGGAAAGGTGCGGTAAGAGCGCACCCGTTGGCTGGAGACTGTCCGACGCTGTAAACTCTATCCGGAGCAACACCGGTATGGGAGCAGGGGCCTCGCGCTCCAAGGTCGGCCCGGCCGCTCCCGGGGTGGCTGGAGCGCCGCGGCAACGCGGCGCGTAGATAGATGACTGCCAGATACAGAACCCGGCTTACAGTCTTGCTCGCATGAATATGGAAAGACCGACGGAATACCGTCGGTCTTTTCGCTTTGTGTATGGATTTACTCCTCGGTTTCCCAGTTGTGGTAGGTGTTCTGCACGTCTTCGTTGTCCTCGAGCATATCAAGCAGCTTTTCCATGTTCTTGATGTCCTCTTCGCTCGTGAGCTTGACGTAGGTCTGCGGAACGAGGCTGATGTCGGCGCTGACGAAGGTGTAGCCCTTGGCTTCGAGCGCGGCGATAACGTCGTTGAAGGCGTCGGGATCGGTGGTGATCTCAAACACAGGACCGTCGGCGGTGAAGTCCGCGGCGCCAGCCTCCAGCGCGTCCATCATGACGGTATCCTCGTCGTAGTCGCCATCCTCATTGTCGATGATGATGACGCCCTTGCGGTCGAAGGACCAGCTCACGCAGCCCTGCGCGCCCATGCCCTTGCCGAACTTATCGAAGTAGTGGCGGACCTCGGGCGCCGTGCGCTGGCGGTTATCGGTCAGCGCCTCGACGATAACGGCGACACCGCCGGGGCCATAGCCCTCGTAGGTGACGGCTTCGTAATCGTCGGTGTTGCCGGAGCCGAGCGCCTTGTCGATGGTGCGCTTGATGTTATCGTTTGGCATATTGTTTGCCTTTGCCTTGGCGATGACGGTGGCAAGGCGGGAGTTGTTTGCGGGGTCGCCGCTGCCGCCCTGTTTGACAGCGACAATGATCTCCTTGGCGATTTTGGTGAACGCCGCGCTGCGCTTGGCGTCAGCCGCGCCCTTGGTCTTTTGGATATTGTGCCATTTGGAATGTCCAGACATAGTAGATCTTCTCCTTACAGATAGTATTGGATGGCGTCGTGATGCGACGCGGAGCATACGACCTCAAGCTGAGGGAAGGCCTTCGCAAGATACGCGCGGAGCGCCTCGCACACAACGTTTTCGGTCGGGAAATGACCGGCGTCGATGAGGTTGAGGCCGCGGGTATCGAGGAAGTCATTGTAGCGCAGGTCGGCGGTGACAAAGGTGTCGCAGCCCTGCGCGATGGCCTGCGGGATGTAATCACGGCACGCGCCGCCGCCGACGGCCACGCGATGCACACGCCGTCCGCCGTCGCGGAACCGCAGCCCGCTGCATCTTAATGATTTTACCACAGCGGGCAGGAACTCTTCAAGAGGTATTTCACGAGAAAGCGTACCGACGCGGCCGATTTTTTCCTCGTTGAGCATAGAAAGGCCGGAAAGTCCCAACGCGCGGGCCAGACAATCGTTCACGCCGCCGTCCGCCGCGTCCAGATTTGTGTGCATACAGCAAGTCGCGAGGTCGTGCCGCACGAGATAGCGCAGGAGCCTCCCCTGCGCGTCGTCCGCGCGGAGCGTCTGCACCTCATGCCACGCACAGTTCATCACCGGATGGTGCGAGACGAGCATCTGAGCGCCGCTCTCGACCGCCTCCTCGGCAACCTCCTGCGTGATGTCCAGCGCAACAAGAATTTTTTTGACCTCCTGCGCCGGATCGCCGACGAGCAGACCCACATTGTCCCACTCTGCCGCGAGCGAGCGCGGCGCCCAGTCGTAGAGACTGCGCTCGATGTCATGTGCCGTTGTCATGTTCCCATTCCCCTTTCTTTGCCTCCAGCGCGTCCACAAGCGCGGCGAAACGCTCGGCTTCTCCGCTGCCGGAGCATCGCAGGCCGTCGGCGCGGCGGCGCAGACGCATGATCTGATGGGCGAGATAATCTCCGTAGAGCGCCTCGCGCTCAAGCGCAAGGCCGCCATAGAGTTGCTCCGCGCTTGGGGTAAAGCGCTCCCCCGCCGTGACGACCATCACGACATAGAGCTTGCCCTTGTCGCGCACGAGGTGCTCGCGCGTAACGGTGCAGCCATTCTCGCAGAGCCACAGCCGCAGCTCCTCGAGCTTTGTCTGTGGCTGGAGCAGCAGCGTATGTCGTCCGTCGCGCGTCCACGGGGCGATGGCGAGAATGTCGCGGATCGTCTCCCCGCCCATGCCGGCAATGAGGATCGTGTCGCACTCCTCCGGCGCGATGGCGTCAAGTCCTGCGCAGAGGCGGAAGTCGATGCCGCCGACGCCGTATTCCTCCGCCGTGCGGCGCGCGTGGTCCAATGGTTCACGCCCGATGTCAGACGCGATGGCGCGGTCGATTAGGCCCCTTTGGCGCAGATACACGGGGATATAGCCGTGGTCGGTGCCGACATCCGCGAGCACAGCGCCCTTCGGCACGAGTGATGCGAGCAGCGCGAGCCGCGGCTGAAGCGATAATTCTCTTGTCACGGCTCTTGCCTCCTTTTCAGCAGAAGAAGGCGCATACGAGCGTATGCGCCTTCCGGCTCGCTGTTTTACTCCTCGGCGGGCTTGTTCGCTTCCTCATTCACAAGAGCGAGCAGCTTCTCAACCTCCACACCGTGCACGGCGCAGGCTTCCTCGACCGTTTCACCGCGGGACGCGGGGCAGCCGAGGCAGTGCATCCCGATGCCAAAGAAGATCGGCGCGGTCTGCGGCGCGATGTCAAGAATATCACCGATGATGGTGTCTTTCGTAATTTCGACCATGTTCAAATACCTCCGGTCAGATAATATCGGATATAGTTTACCCCATTTCCCGCGTTTTTTCAATAGGAAAAAGCAGATTTGGGCGGAAAACGGTGCTAAGCGCAGAAAAACGGCCGTCCTAAGACGGCCGCTTTCAAAAAGTCAAAGCAATGACTTAGCCCTGCTCCTTCATCTTGGCGAAGCAGTCGCTGCAATAGACGGGACGGTCGGACTTGGGCTCGAAGGGAACCTTCGCCTCGCCGCCGCAGGCAGCGCAAACCGCGGTGAAGTACTCGCGGGGACCGCGGGCGGCGTTCTTGCGAGCGTCGCGGCAGGTCTTGCAGCGCTGAGGCTCGTTCTGGAAGCCGCGCTCCGCGTAGAACTCCTGCTCACCGGCGGTGAACACGAACTCGTTGCCGCACTCTTTGCAAACTAAAGTCTTGTCTTCGTACATGATTTTACCCTCTCTTTGAAATAAAGAAAAATATATGCGTTCAGCGTTTGCTGATATCGCCGGATGAAAGCTGCCGCGCTGCCTTGCGCCGAACGCGCTGCACGGCGTTGTCCACGGACTTGGGGGTCTTCCCTACCGCCTCTGCGATCTCGTGGCAGGAAAGCCCGTCTAAATACAACCCTAAGATCTTCGCCTCGAATTCGGACAACTGCTTTCTGGTGCTCTCAAGCAGATCAGACACGCGGTCGCGGTCAATGATCAGCTCCTCCGGATCGACGGAGGAGGCGCGCAGAGCGCCGAGCGGATAGGAATTGCCATCAAAGAAAGGGGTATCTAAGGGAACGGACTGATTGAGCGGAGTGTGCTTGTCGCGCGAAGCCGCGCGAAGAGCAGAGATCAGGCGGTTGCGGATACAGACCTCTGCAAAGGTACGGAAAGACGCGGCCTTTGTGCCGTCGTACTCGCGGATCGCCCGCAGGAGACCGAACATCCCCTCCTGGATCAGATCCTCGCCGTCGCCGCCCGCCAAAAAGAGCGGGCGTGCGCACGAGCGCACAAGACCGTAGTAGCGCCGGACGAGCTGTTCCTCGGCCTCGCCTCCGCCCTCGGCGGCGAGACGGCAAAGCGCTTCGTCCGATGGTTCCACGGGGGTATTTCTATCCTCTGCCATATACTTCATACTGCATTATACCTGTGCTGATAGTGTTTTGTCAAGTATTTACGAAAATAAAGTGAAAAAAAGATAAAATTACAGCGATTTGATGACCTTCACCAAACGCTCGGCGACCAGCTTTGCGTTGTTCTCCGTCTTGGCCTCGACCATTATGCGGATCAGCGCCTCGGTGCCGGAGGGTCGGACCAGAATGCGGCCCTCTCCGCGCAGGAACTTTTCCTCGTCGGCGACGGCGGATTTGAGCGCGTCGCTTGCCATGATGCACTCCTTCACGCCGCGCTCGTGGCTGACCTCGACATTCAGCAGCACCTGCGGGTACTGCGGGCAGTCGGCGGTGAGGACGGAGGCCGTCTTGCCGGAGAGGGCGAGAATTTGCAGGAATTGGAGCGCGGAGAGCTGACCGTCGCCGGTGGTGGCATAGTCGGTGAAGATCATGTGTCCCGACTGCTCGCCGCCAAGCTTGTAGCCGCACTCCACCATCTTCTCGAGCACATTGCGGTCGCCCACATTGGTGCAGACAAGGTCGATGCCGTTCTTTTGGCAGAACTCATGCAGTCCGAGATTGCTCATCACAGTTGCCACGATGGTGTTGCCGCTGAGCCTGCCGTTGCGCTTCATGTAGGCCCCGCAGGCCGCCATGATCTTGTCGCCGTCGATCTCGTGTCCCAGCTCGTCGACCATCAGACAGCGGTCGGCATCGCCGTCGAAGGCTACGCCGATGTCGTACTTCCCTGCCACGACGCGGCGGGCAAGGTCGTCGAGATGTGTCGAGCCGCAGCGGTCGTTGATGTTTGTTCCGTTCGGCTCATGGTGGATGAAGTCGGCATAGCACTTAAAGCGGCCGAACAGCTCCGGCGCGGTGGCGCTTGCCGCGCCGTTCGCGCAGTCCACCAGCACGCGCAGGCCGGAGAGGTCGGAGTCGATGGTGGTCGTAAGGTGGTGGATGTATTCGAGCTTCGACTGCTTGAGCCCGTGGTGCAGCACGCCGATCTCGCCGCGCGTGGCGACGGGGATCGTTTCGCCGGAGAGGATCTTCTCTTCGATCTTTGCCTCCGTCGCGTCGGGCAGCTTGTAGCCCTTTTCATTAAAGACCTTGATGCCGTTATGCTCAAAGGGGTTGTGGCTCGCGGAGATCACGATGCCCGCGTCCGCGCTCTTGAGGACGGTCAGATACGCGACGGCGGGAGTTGGCAGCACGCCGAAGGGCATCACGTCGCCGCCGACGGAGCAGATACCGCAGATGAGCGCGGATTCGAGCATATCGGAGGAAATGCGCGTATCCTTGCCGATGGTGATGAGGGGCGCTCTGCCCTTTTCTTCCTTCAAAACGGCGGCGATCGCCTGACCGGTGTGGAATGCCAGCTCGACGGTCAGATTCTCGCCCACAATACCGCGGATGCCGTCGGTGCCAAAGAGTTTGCCCATGAAAAAAGTCTCCTTATGAAATCAATTTAAGCGCAGCTGCTCCGGCGCGTCGGCCATGGACGCGGGAACGCCCAGCCCAAGGTGCTCATAGGCCTTGCGCGTCACGCAGCGACCGCGCGGCGTGCGCGTCAAAAAGCCGAGCTGCATGAGATAGGGCTCGTAGACATCCTCGAGCGTGACGGATTCCTCGCCGATGGTCGCGGCGAGCGTGTCGAGCCCCACGGGGCCGCCGCCGTAATTCTCGATGATGGCGTGGAGCATTCGGTGGTCGATGGGATCGAGGCCGAGCGCGTCGATCTCCAGCGCGCGGAGCGCCTCGTCGGCTACCTTGCGCGTGATAACACCGTCGGCGCGGACCTCGGCAAAGTCGCGCACACGGCGGAGCATCCGGTTGGCGATGCGCGGTGTGCCGCGCGAGCGGCGCGCGATCTCCATCGCGCCCTCGGGGGCGATGGAAACGTTCAGGATGCCCGCCGAGCGCGTGACGATCTCGGCAAGCTCCGCGGGCGTGTACAGCTCCAGTCGAAGCGTGACGCCGAAGCGATCGCGCAGTGGCGCGGAGAGCTGGCCCGCGCGTGTGGTCGCGCCGATGAGCGTGAAGTGCGGCAGGTCGAGGCGGATGGAGTTTGCGCTCGGCCCCTTGCCGATGATGATGTCGATGGCATGATCCTCCATCGCTGGGTACAAAATTTCCTCCACCGCGCGGTTGAGGCGGTGAATCTCATCGACAAAAAGGATGTCGTTCTCGCTCAGGTTCGTCAAAAGCGCCGCGAGATCGCCCGCCTTTTCGATGGCGGGGCCCGAGGTGATGCGGATATTGACACCCATCTCAGCGGCGATGATGCCCGCGAGCGTCGTTTTGCCGAGCCCCGGTGGGCCGTGGAGCAGAACATGGTCGAGCGACTCATTGCGCCGCTTCGCCGCCTCGATAAAGACCGCAAGGTTGCCCTTTGCCTTCTCCTGCCCGATGTATTCTCGGAGCGTTTTCGGGCGCAGAGAACCCTCCTGCGCGTCCTCGCTCAGGAAGGTCTTGGCTACGATCGGCTCTTCATAAATGTCGGTCCCAAAGTCAATGCTCAAAGTGTCACTTCCCTTTTTGTGCTTTGCGAAAAATCATCCGTAAATGAGAAGAAAGTAGAGCACATACAGCCAGCCTAAAATGCCGTGTACGATAGCCCATCCAATGCTATGCCAGTTTACATAAGAAATAACCATAGCAAGACAGGTTCCGAAGGTGATGCCATTTTTAGCGGCTTTTTTGTGTTTTCCTTCATTCCGCTCTCCCTTTCCCTACCTTGCCATTTTTTTGAGGCTCTGGCGCACGATCTCCTCCAGCGGCAGAGCCTCCACATCGACGCCGCGGAGCGCAACGGAAATGTCTTGCTGCGTGTAGCCGAGCACCGCGAGAGCAGCCGCGGCCTCCGCCGCCTTGCCGGTGGCCGCGCTGCCGGTGACAGAGGGCAGACCGATCTCCTGCGTTTCCTTGGCGATCTTGTCCTTCAGCTCCAGAATGATGCGCTGGGCGAGCTTTTTGCCGACGCCCGGTGCGGCGGTCAGCGCCTTCTCGTCGCCCGTAATGACCGCCATGGTAAGAGTCTCTGGCGTTCCGACCGAGAGAATGGCGAGCGCTGCCTTCGGCCCCACGCCGGAAACGCCGATGAGTAGCTTGAAGCTGTTCAATTCCTGCTCTGTGGCAAAGCCGTAGAGATCAAAAATGCCGTCGCCAACATGAAGATAGGTGTAAAGCCGTTTCCCTTCACCCTTTTTGAGTTGACTGATGGTATGGTTCGTTGTGCGGCAGGCATAGCCCACGCCGCCGCAGTCGATGACCGCGAGGTATGGCTCGATGTGCGCGACCTTTCCCTCAACGTAGTAAAACATGGAGCCTCCTCCTTTCAAACGGTCTGCTTGACGGTATTTTGCGTGCGCGCGAGCAGCGAGGTCGCGCTGCGCGCGTGGCAGAGGGCGATGGCCAGCGCGTCCGCCGCATCGTCGGGACGCGGGACGCTGCGCAGCTTCAAAAGCCGCTTGACCATGTCCATCACCTGCCGCTTTTCGGCTAAGCCGTAGCCCACGACCGCCTGCTTGACCTGCATGGGCGTGTATTCATAGAGCGGGATGCCGCTCTTTGCCGCGGTGCAGAGCAGGATGCCGCGCGCATGTGCGACGGCGATGCCGGTGGTGATGTTGTTGGAGAAGAACAGCTCCTCAATGGCGATGGCGTCGGGCCTGAGCTGCGCGAGCAGTTCCTCCGTGTCGCGCTCAAGCTGCACGAGGCGGTCCGACAGCGGGAGGCCGGCAGGCGTGGTGACCGTGCCGTATTGAAGTAGCTGCGTCCTGCCCGCATCCGCTTCGATCAGGCCGAAACCGACGATGGCAAGCCCCGGGTCGATGCCGAGTATCCGCATGATGCTCCCTCCTCCCCCGCCTGCGCTGTGTTACTTCGTGACGGCCTTGTGAAAGACCTTCTTGCCCTTGCGGATGATGGCGCCCTCGCCGGAGAATTTCTCCTGCGGAAGAACGGCGTCGATGCTTGCGACCTTCTCATCATCCACGACGATGCCCCCCTGCTGGACGAGACGGCGTGCCTCGCCGCGGCTCGCGCACAGCCCCGTGGCAACGAGCAGCGAGAGAATATTGATGCCGCCGTTTTCAAAGTCAGCGTCAGAGAGCGTGGTGGTGGGCATATTGGCGCTGTCGCCACCCGCGCCGAAGAGCGCCTTGGCGGCCTCCTCGGCCTTCTTGGCCTCCTCTTCGCCGTGAACGAGCGCGGTGAGCTCATAGGCCAGAATTTCCTTGGCGCGATTGAGCTGGCTGCCCTCCCAGCCGTCCATCTCGTCGATCTGCTCGAGCGGCAGGAAGGTGAGCATACGGATGCACTTGAGCACATCCTGATCGCCGACATTGCGCCAATACTGGTAGAAATCGTAGGGGCTGGTCTTATTCGGATCAAGCCACACCGCGCCGTTGGCGGTCTTGCCCATCTTCTTGCCCTCGCTGTTCATCAGCAGCGTGATGGTCATGGCGTGGGCGTCCTTGCCGAGCTTGCGGCGGATCAACTCCGTGCCGCCGAGCATATTGCTCCACTGGTCGTCGCCGCCGAACTGCATATTGCAGCCGTAGTGCTGGAACATGTAGTAGAAGTCGTAGCTCTGCATGATCATGTAGTTGAACTCGAGGAAGCTCAGACCCTTTTCCATGCGCTGCTTGTAGCACTCGGCGCGGAGCATATTGTTGACGCTGAAGCAAGCGCCCACATCGCGCAGGAGGTCGATGTAGTTGAGCTTCAGCAGCCAGTCGGCGTTGTTGACCATGATGGCCTTGCCCTCGCCGAAGTCGATAAAACGCTCCATCTGGCGCTTGAAGCAGTCGCAGTTGTGCTGAATGGTCTCGGGTGTCATCATGCTGCGCATATCGCTGCGGCCGGAGGGGTCGCCGATGTAGCCGGTGCCACCACCCACGAGCACGACCGGACGGTTGCCCGCCATCTGCAAACGCTTCATCAGGCACAGCGCCATGAAGTGACCCACGTGCAGGCTGTCCGCCGTGGGGTCAAAGCCGATGTAGAAGGTCGCCTTGCCGGCGTTGACCATCTCGCGGATCTCCGGTTCGTTGGTCACCTGCGCGATCAGACCGCGCGCTTGCAGTTCTTCGTAAATACCCATTGTGATTTTCTCCCGTTACTTTTTGATTTGATAGGCCGCGGCGAGCTTGACAAGGCCACGGCTGAGAAGGTCTAAATTTTCATCGTCGATGCGATTGTCCTTTCCCGTCGGACGGATGAGTCGTCCAAAGCCGGAGACATGGCACACCGCACAGATGGCGACACCCTGCCGGAAGGCACGCTGGTCGCCGGGAAAATGCACAAGGCCGTCCACCTTATCGTAGCAGGTCTTGCGCTCAGAATTTTCAAAGCTTCCATTGATGGCGTCAAGCAGATCGCCGTTCCAGCGGGCGCTCTTGCCCGGCAGGATCAGCAGCTCGTCGCCGCTGCCAACGCAGTCGAGGCAGAGGACGGGCTTTTCCTTTGCGCTCGGATAGCGCTTGCGAAAGCCCTTGGCGCCGCGCATATTCTCGCTGCCGCCGTCAAGGAAGAGGAAGCAGACATCATTTCGGTAGCGCGGCGTGAGTTGTTCAGCGGTGCGCAGCAGCGCCGCGACGCCGGAGGCGTTGTCGTTGATGTTGTTCTGCTCCGAGGGTCCGTATCGCAGATATGCCAGCGCGCCGAGCAGCAGAATGAGAAAGAGCGGCAGCGTCAGGTTTGGCGCGCTGAGCAAAAAGGTCACACCGACCGAAAATACAAAGCAGGCCGCAAGCGTCAGCACCGGCGTGAGCGCCTGATAGAGTAGATATGTCGCGGGCCGCGTCGGGCAGAGGATCGGCGGCAGAGGCTCACGCAGCGGCGTATCGTAGTGCGCCGCATAGATGATGTTCGCCCGCTCCGGGTCACCCGCGATGACATTCACAGCCTTGCCGCAGTCGTCGAGCTTCGCATCATAGCCGAGTGCGCGCAGCTGTCCCATGAGGTAGGCGCGCATATTCTCTTTTTCCTGCGCCTTACGCCGCACGGGATAGTCCTGTGTAATGCGCTGTGCATACTGGTCCATCGGCAGTGGTTCTCCTTTTTTCAAGTCAAGGCATATTGTACCGCCAGAGGGCGGAAAATGCAATCTTTTTTACTTTAATGCAGCGAATTTTTGAACTGCTCCGCCGCAGCAAGCAGCTCCTCCGCGCCGCGAAGCTGCGTTTCGGTCGCCTCTCCGCCGCCGGTGAGCCGCGCCAGCTCCGTGCGGCGCTGCGCGCGGTCCAGCTCCGCGACGCAAGTGAAGGTGCGGCCGTTTTCCTCGCCTTTCTCGACGGAAAAATGCGTATCCGCCATCGCGGCAAGCTGCGGCAGATGCGTGACGCAAAGCACCTGCCGCTTTTGCGAGAGCTTTGCGAGCTTTTCCGCCACGCGCTGGGCCGCGCGTCCTGAAACGCCGGTATCCACCTCATCGAACACCATCGTCATCACATGGTCCTGCTCGGCGAGCACATTTTTGAGCGCGAGCATGATGCGCGCCAGCTCGCCGCCCGAGGCGATCTTGTGAATGGGCTTGAGATCTTCGCCCACATTCGCGCTCATGAGAAAGCGCACCGTGTCGATACCTGTCGCGTCAGGCTCTTTTTCGATAAAGTCGATGGCAAAGCGGACCTTGTTCATGTCCAGCTCGTGCAGCTCCTGCAAAATGCGCTCTTCGAGCGTCCTTGCCGCGGTCTTGCGCGCGTCGGAGAGGGCTCGCGCTGCGCTGAGCAGTTCCTTTTTCTGCTTGTCGAGCTTGCCTTGCAGCTGCACGATGCGGTCATCCGCGTACTCGATCTCGTCCAGCTCCTTCTTGCTGCGCTCAAGGTAGTCGAGCATCTCGCCCACCGTCGCGCCGTATTTCTTCTTCAAGCGGTAGAGCTGGTCGGCGCGGCTCTCCACCGCGTCAAGCTCCTGTGGAGAGAAATCCATCTCGCTGCGCAGGTCACGCACCGTTTCGGCAAGGTCGTAGACCTCGGAATACAGCCCCTCCAGCCACTCGCACAGCTCGGAAAAGCGCGCGCCAAGGGTGCGCACGCTATGCAGCGCGTTTTCCGCGTTTTTGAGCTGGCTCACCGCGCCGAGGCCGTCCTCCCCGCCGGAGAGGGCGTAGTCCGCCGCGGCGAAGGCTTCCATAAATTTTTCGGCGTTGCGCAGCAGCTCGCGCCGTTCGAGCAGCTCCTCCTCTTCACCGCCGCGCAGCTCCGCACGCTCCAGCTCGGCGATCTGATGGCGCAGCGTATCCACGCGGTGGGCCTTTTCCGCCTCGTCCATCTGCAGTTCATCAATCTGCCGCCGCGTTTCGCGCACAGCCTGATAACGCACCGTATAGGCGTCTAAAGGGTCGTTTACCTGCGCGAAACGGTCGAGATACGCGCCATGCTGCTCCTCGTCCAAAAGCTGTGTGCCCTCGTGCTGGCCGTGGATGTTCAAAAGACTTGTGCCGAGCGCGCGCAGCTGCGCGACCGTAACTGGCCGCCCGTTCACGCGGCAGAGGTTCCTGCCGTCGGCGTAAATATCGCGCTGGAGCAGCAGCACACCGTCCTCCGGCTCGACGCCCAGCTCTGCGAGCGCGCCGAGCGAGGCGTCAACCGCGTCAAACTCCGCGCTCACAAAGGCCTTGTCTGCGCCTGTGCGGATGAGATCGCGCGAGGTGCGCGCGCCGAGCACCGCGCTGAGCGAGTCAATGACGATGGACTTGCCCGCGCCGGTCTCACCGGTGAGCGCGTTGAAGCCCGCGCGGAACGAGATGTCCGCGCTCTCGATCACGGCAATATTTTCGATGTGGAGAAGCTGAAGCATTGCGGCTTCCTCCCCTTTTATTTGATCATCTCAGTCAGCTCAGTGCAGAATTCCACTGCGCTCGCGTCGTCGCGCAGCACGACCAGCACTGTGTCGTCGCCGCTGACCGTGCCGACGATGGCGGGGATATCCATGCCGTCGAAGGCGGCACCTGCTGCGGGGCCGAGGCCCGGCATCATCTTGACGACCACGAGGTTCTGTGCGCGCTCGGCGCTGAGAATGCTCTCGCGCAGGATCACCTGAAGGCGGCCGGCGAAGTTGAGCTTGATCTTCTGCGCGCTCACGGCATAGCGGTATCGCCCGCCGCCGACCGGCTCCTTGATCAGGTGGAGCTGCTTGATGTCGCGCGAGATGGTCGCCTGCGTGCTCTCAACGCCCTGTTCCTGCAGCTCGGATAAGAGCTGCTCCTGTGTTTCGATCGGTTTGGCCTCAATGATGGCCAGAATTTTTTCCTGTCGGTCATTCTTCATGTCCCAACACTCCCATCAGCATTTTTTTTTGCAGAATATCGCAAAAACTCTTGTTGGAGAGCCTTACGAGCCTGGTTTCATATTTGGAGCGTCTGATCTCCACGGCGTCGCCGTTTTTGAGCGAGAACGCCTTGCCGCCGTCGACGGAGAGAAAGATGGGCTTGTAGCCGGTCTTTTCCGTCTGCACGGTGATGTTGCGCTCGGGCGAGAGCACATAGGAATTGGCGTGTACGCTGTGCGCGCAGATAGGACTGACGATCAGATTGCGCGCGGTCGGCTCGACGACGGGCCCGCCCGCTGAGAGCGAATAGGCCGTGGAGCCGGTGGGCGTGGCGACGATCACGCCATCGCCTGTGACATCGAGCAGCCGCCCTTGCTCGGTGTGGATGTGCAGCCGGATCACGCGGGAAACGGCCCCGCGCGTGACGACCGCCTCGTTGAGCGCAAGATTTGAATAGATAACGCGCCCGTCGCGCACTACACTGACATCGAGCATCATGCGGCTCTCGACCGTGTATTTTTGCTCGATCAGCTCGGCAAGGCGGCCCAGCTCTCGCTGCTCCAGCTCGGCCATGAAGCCGAGTGAGCCGAGGTTCACGCCCAGCACGGGGATGTCGCGGTGCGCCGCCGTTTTGGAAAGGTGCAGGATCGTGCCGTCGCCGCCGAAGGCGATGATCATGTCCGCGCCGCGCAGCTCCTGCGTGAGGGGCCTGATGTCAAGGCCGAAGCCCTCGGGCTTTTCCTCGTTACGGAAGGGAACGCACACGACATTCGGGCAGCGCACACTGTCGAGGATGCGCTTGGCCTCCTTGGCGACGGACAACTCACGGTCGCGGTAGGGATTGGGACACAAAATAACTTTTTTAAGCATCGGTTTCACCCCTCTTTTCCTCCAGCGCCGCATGGGACGAGTCGACAAGGGCCTTCAGATCGTGCGTTGGCTGCGCTTCTCCCGCGCAGGAGAGATAGCCGAGATATTCGATGTTTCCCTCGGGCCCGCGAATGGGAGAATAAGTCAGGCCAAGGACTGTAAAGTGGCTTTCCTTTGCGTGCTCGAGGAAGTGCTCCAGCACCTCTAAATGCACCGCGGGATCGCGCACGACGCCCTTCTTACCGACCTTCTCGCGCCCCGCCTCAAACTGAGGCTTGACGAGGCAGACGGCGTGACCGTTAGGCTTCAACAGCCCTGCGAGCGCGGGCAGGATGAGCTTTAATGAGATAAACGACACATCCACAGAGGCGAAATCCAGCTCGTCGGGAATCTGCTCATGCGTGAGGTAGCGGGCATTCGTGCGCTCCATACACACCACGCGCGCATCGCTGCGGAGCTTCCAGTCGAGCTGGCCGTAGCCGACATCCACGGCATAGACCTTCCGCGCGCCGTTTTGCAGCATACAATCGGTAAAGCCGCCGGTGGAGGCGCCGATGTCGGCGCAGATACAGTCTGTGAGCGAGATGGGAAATTCCGTCATCGCCTTTTCGAGCTTGAGTCCGCCGCGGCTGACATAGCGCAGCGTGGAGCCGCGCAGCTCGATCGCCGCATCGGCGGCGACCGGCGTGCCCGCCTTGTCGCAGCGCTGGCCGTTGACAAACACGATGCCGCTCATGATGCTCGACTGCGCCTTGGCCCGCGTTTCGGCAAAGCCGCGCGCAACGAGCGCGACATCCAATCTGATCTTTCCGCTCATTGGCACATCTCCTTTGCCGTGCGCGCCAGACTCTCCGCGTCCAGTCCGCACTGGCGGTAGAGTTCGGGAACACTCCCCTGCTCGATGAATTTGCGTCCGAGGTTGCAGAGCATCAGTTTTTGCGGCTCGTGTCCCTCCTCAGCCAGGATCGCCGCGATGCGCTGGCCGATGCAGCCGACGCCCGAACACTCCTCCGCGACCAGCAGCCGCTTTGTCTTGCCGAACACGCGGGAAAGCTCGCCGCCGCGAAACGGCGTGATGCGCCCCAGCTTCACAACGCGGGCCTCAATACCCTGCTTGTGCAGCAGCGCAGCCGCGTCAAGCACATTGTTGACCATCGTGCCGTAGGCGCAGAGGGTAATGTCCTCGCCCGCGCGCAGCTCAGCAAAATCCTCTGCGCTCGTGTCGGCGGTGAAGGCGCCCTCGCCGCCGCGCGGATAGCGGATGGCGACAGGGCTGTTCATTTCCAGCACGGCGCGGCGCAGCATGACGCGCAGCTCGGCGAAATTCGCCGGGCAGAGCACCGTCATATTCGGGATACCGGATAAAAACACCGCGTCCATCACGCCGTGGTGCGTTGCGCCGTCCGCGCCGACCAGTCCTGCACGATCCACGGCAAAGACAATGTGCAGGCCGCTCAGCGCCACATCGTGCAGCAGCTGGTCGTAGGCGCGCTGAAGAAAGCTCGAATATACGGCAAAGACCGGAACAGCCCCCTGCTTGGCAAGGCCCGCCGCCATCGCGGCGGCGTGGCTCTCGGCGATGCCGACATCGAAAAAGCGGTCGGGGAAACGATGGGCGAAGGGCGTGAGCCCCGTGCCGTCTTCCATCGCCGCAGTGATCGCGCATACGCGCGGGTCCCGCGCCGCCAGCTCTGTGAGTGCCTTGCCGAAAACAGAGGAAAAGCTCTCCTTTGCGCTCGGCACCACGCCGGTCGGCGCATCAAACGGCCCGACGCCGTGGAACTTCCAAGGCTCCTTTTCCGCAGGCGCATAGCCGCGCCCCTTCTGCGTACGGACATGGACCAGAACAGGTCGCTTCATCTCCCTCGCCCACTCAAGCGTGGTGGTGAGCTGCGCGAGGTCGTGTCCGTCCACAGGACCGAGGTAGGAAAAGCCCATGTCCTCGAACATCGTGGCGTTGGGCAGCATGGCTTTTTTGATGCCGGTCTTGAGCGAGTGGTTGAAGCGATAGAGCGCACGGCCTGCGGCTGTGCTGCCCAGCGCACTGTGATAGGCTTTCTTGAAAGCGAAATACTCCGGCTTCGTGCGCAGGCGCGAGAGATGCTCGCTCATCGCGCCGACGTTGCGGTCGATGGACATCCCGTTGTCGTTCAGGATCACGATCAGCGGTTCGCCGGAAGCGCCCGCGTTGTTGAGTCCCTCATAGGCAAGGCCGCCGGTGAGCGCACCGTCGCCGATGAGGGCGAGCACACTGTAATCCTCGTGCAGCATTGTGCGGGCGCGTGCCATGCCGAGCGCCACGGAAACGGAGTTGGAGGCATGGCCGGCGATGAAAGCGTCGTGTACGCTCTCACAGGGCTTGGGAAAGCCCGAGATACCGCCGAGCTGGCGCAGCGTCGGAAAGCGCTCGGCGCGGCCAGTGAGGATCTTATGGATATAGCATTGGTGTCCCACGTCGAACACAAGGCGGTCGCGCTCCGTATCAAACACGCGGTGGATGGCGACGGTCAGCTCCACCACGCCGAGGTTCGAGGCGAGGTGCCCGCCGGTGTGCGAGACCTGCTCGACAAGAAACGCGCGCAGCTCATCGCACAGCGCCGAAAGCTCCGCTTGGTCGAGCGCCTTGACATCGCGCGGGGAATGGATTTGGTCTAAGATCAAGGTGAATTACTCCTTAAATTGCAGATACATTGTCATTATAGACCATCGCGCGGAAATATACAAGATATGCAGGCCGATATTCACTGCAAAATTTTTGTGAACGGCGCAAAAAAGCAGAGCGGAGCACTTTGCCTCTCCGCCCTGCCGAAATTTAGCTGTTTCGCGTTTCCATGCCGCGCGAGAGCGTGGTGAGGAAGTCCGCCTCGCTGCCAAAAATACCGAGCGCGGAGACCGCCTCGTCTGTCAGGCGCGTGACCTCACGCGCGCAGCCGTCGAGACCAAGGAGATCTACGAAGGTGGTCTTTTCCTCCGTTTTGTCCGAGCCGATGGGCTTACCGAAGGTTGCCTCGTCGCCAATGATGTCGAGCATATCATCTCTGATCTGGAACGCGAGGCCGAGTGAATCGGCATAGCGCCGCGCCGCGTCCTCCTGTGCCGCCGTGCCGCCCGCGGCAGCAACGCCCATCAGGCAGGCCGCGCGGATGAGCGCGCTCGTTTTGCGCAGGTGAATCTCCAGCAGCTCATCGCGGTCGAGCTTTTTTCCCTCCCACGCAAGGTCGAGCTGCTGCCCGCCGCAGATGCCCGCGCAGCCCGCTGCATGTGTCAAAATCTGCGCGCAGCGCAGCGCGCGCTCCGGTGCGAGCGGCGCGGAGAGCACCGTTTCAAAGGCGAGGGCCTGCAGCGCGTCGCCCGCGAGCACCGCCGTCGCCTCGCCGAACACCCTGTGGTTTGAGGGCCTGCCGCGGCGCAGATCGTCGTCGTCCATGCACGGCAGATCGTCGTGGATGAGCGAATAGGTATGCAGCAGCTCCACGCCGCAGGCAGCAGGGAGCGCGGCTTCGATGTCGCCGCCGCACAGTCGGCAGAATTCCAGTGTCAGGATCGGGCGCAGGCGCTTGCCGCCCGCTGTGAGGCTGTACCGCATGGCGTCCAGCAGCCGCGCATAGGGTTCGTCCGCTGCAACGCACTGCGTGGCGATAAAGTCTTCGACCATCGTGCGGTGACGCTCCATGTGCAGAGAGAAAATCTCCTGTTCCATTGCCATCATCCCTCCGTATCAAAAGGCGTTTCGACCGGCGCGCCGTCCGCGCCCTTCGTCAGACGAACGACCTTTTGCTCCGCCTCGTCGAGCATTTTCCCGCAGGAGGCGGCGAGCTTCGTCCCCTCCTCGAAAAGCTTGAGCGAGTCCGCCAATTTTGCGTCCCCGCGCTCCAGCTGCGACACGATCTCCTCGAGCCGTGCGATATTATCCTCAAAGCTTTTGGCCATCGTTATTTTCTCCTCTCGTTTCGTTGACCGTGCAGACAAGCGCACCGCGCGCGAGCGTGATGTCGACCGTATCGCCGACCGCGACCTCGTCCGCGCCTTTGAGCACCGTGCCGTCTGCAGTCCGTGCGACGGCGTAGCCGCGCGAGAGCACCGCGAGCGGGCTCATCGCATGGAGCGACGCGCACAGCGCCGCAAATTTCCGCCGCCGCTCCCCCACCTGCCGCTCGGCGAGCGCGGCGAGGTTCTTCTGCGTGTAGTCGAGCAGCAAGCGCTTGTCCGCGATGAAGGCCATCGGGTCGCGCAGCACACGCTTTTGCTCCAGTGCCGCAAGCCGCTCTTGCAGCGCGGAAAGACGGTCTCCCTCGATTTTTGCCATGTGCCGCTGCGTGGCGGCAAGCCGCGCGCGCATATCCCCCTGATCGGGCACAGCAAGCTCCGCGGCGTTCGAGGGCGTGGACGCCCGCGCGTCGGCGACATAGTCGGCGATTGTGACATCCGGCTCATGCCCGACCGCGGAGATGACCGGAATTTCCGAGTCATAGATGGCGCGCGCCACGCGCTCGTCATTGAAAGCCCACAGATCCTCGATCGAGCCGCCGCCGCGGCCCGTGATGATGAGGTCCGCGACCTTGTATTTATTCGCGTAGCGCAGCGCGCCGACGATCTCCGCAGGCGCCTCTGCTCCCTGCACACGCACGCCGAGAAGCCTGACCTCCGTGAGCGGCCAGCGCGCGCGGAGGATGCGGAGCATATCGTGCACCGCCGCGCCCGCGGGCGAGGTGATGACGGCGATACGCTTGGGGTATTTCGGCAGCGGCTTTTTGTGCGCGGGGTCGAACAGTCTCTCGCCCGCAAGCTTTGCCTTGAGCTGCTCGAAGGCGATGTGCAGGTCGCCCGCGCCTTGCACGGAAAGCTCGGAGACATAGAGCTGATACGCGCCGTCGCGCGGGAACACACCGATGCGCCCGAAGGCGATGACCTTCATGCCGTTCTCCGGCCGGAAACGCAGGCGCACGGCATTCCCCTTGAAGAGCACGCAGCGCATCGCGCCCTCCGCGTCCTTGAGCGTGAAGTAGTGATGGCCCGAGGGGTAGAGCTTATAATTGGAAATTTCGCCGCGCACAAATATCTCCTGTAACTGCGGGACCTGCTCAAGCAGCGCCTTGATGAAATTGTTGGCTTCGCTGACCGAAAAAATCCTCTGCTGTTCCATGCGTTCTCCTGTAAAGTGGTTTTCCTTCGCACTATCTGAATATACAAAGCAGAGCGCCGCAAATGCAGTGCTCTGCTTCTTCGTTTACTCGGCGCTGATCTCCGCGCGCACGAACGAGCCGAGAATGCCGTTGATGAATTTCACGGTCTCCGGCGTTTCGTACTTTTTGGCGATCTCCACCGCCTCGTTGATGGCGACGGAGTTCGGCACATCGCGGCAGTAGAGGATCTCGTACATCGCTACGCGCATGATGGCGGAGGCGACGAGCGGGATGCGGTCAAAGCTCCAGCCCTTGGCGTATTTGGCGATGAATTCGTCCAGCTCCGGCGCATGATCGGCCACACCGCACACGAGCGTGCGGATATACTCCGCCTGCTTGGCGTTTGGCGCGTCGGTGTAAAGCTCATCCTCCGGCGCAAGCTCGGCAAAGCTCTCGCTGCTCAGACGCTCCGCGACCAGCTCCTCCGCCGTTTTGTCGGTAAAGCTCAGCTCATAGGCCAGATGCACGGCGATCTCTCTTGCGGTGTTGCGAACCATAGATGTTTCGTCCTTTTCTCTTTCTCGTTAGTTGAAACTGATGCCGCCAACATGAACATTGACCGCCTTGACGGAAAAGCCCGTCATGGTCTCGACCGCATTCATCACAGCGTCCTGCACCTTGGCGGCGGTCTCCGGGATGGTAAAGCCGTACTTCACCGTCAGGTAAATATCCAGCGTGATCTCGCCGTTGTTGACCTCGATGCGGATGCCGCGCGTGGGCTTTTTCCCCATAAACTGCTCGGTGAGCTGCTCGGTCATGGAGGTCATCATATCGCCGACGCCCTCGACCTCACTGATGGCACCGGAAGCGATCGTGACTACAACATCCTCAGAGATGTTGATGCTGCCGTCGTTCGCGCTCTGCGTCAGATACTCTCGGTTTTCACCCATTGCTGTCTCTCCTTGCTGTACGGTAGTGATACTCGGCATAGTGATGCTCAATTACCTGTATTCTACCATCTTCCGGCGCAAATTACAACAGCTAATTTACTTCTAATATTTTGATGCGGTCCGCGCTGAGGTCTGTTTCCTGCTTGACGATGTCGGTGATGCGGGCGATGTCCTCGGTCTGAAGCCCGTCCTCGCCGGCCGAGACCACCACGCTCACGCCGTCGTCCGCCATGAACACCACGCAGTCCGCATAGCCCTTGGCCGTGACCATATTTTCGATCTGCGCCTCGGCGAGCGTGTAGGCCGCGAGCGTCTGGATGCTCTGCGCCGCCTTGCTCGCCGTTTCCTCATCGACCTCTGCCGTGCCGCTCGCCTCCTTGAGAAGGCTCAGCGCGCTGTCGCGGGCCTGCTCGCGCGTGAGGCGCGCGGCGGCAAAGTAATCGTCCGGCTGCGCCCCGCCGGAGACCGCCGACACCTCGCCCTCCGTACCGTCCACCAGCGTTGCCTGGCCGAGGATCTTGTCGGTCTGCTCCACCTTCTCTGCGTAGCGCCCGTTCAGAAAGATCGCCGCGCACACCAGCAGCAGGACCGCTCCGGCCACCATGTTCCGTTTCCACAGCTTACTCATGTTCTTCCTCCCAAAAATAATGATTTTCATGGCTTCCCCTGTAAAACAGTAATCTTGTCGCTCGGCAGGGCTGTGAGCGCACCCACTGCCCTCGTCACGGCAAGGCGCACGCTTGCGCTGCCCCCGCCCTCGCAGACCACGAGCGCACCGACATAGCGCGGATAGACGCTGTTCGTCACCACGACCTCCTGCGTTCCGCTGCCCGCGCCGACGACGACCGTTTCGCTCTTATGCCGTACCTCCTCCGTGCCGCTGCGCTCGGCGGTCGTATCCTGCGCCAGCTCGCGCCTTGTGCCGGAATCCACGGTGAGCATCAGCCGCAGTGCGCCCACGCCGTCGATGGTACGCAGGATGTTCTCCATCTCGCCCTGCACCGCCGCGCGGTCGAAGGCTTCCTCGGCGTCCTCTCCGGGCGCGGGGATCGCCTCTCCCCTGCCGCTCGGCAGCAGCATCAGCGCCACGCCGAGCAGCACCACCAGCGCCGCAAGACGGTATTTTTTCAGCGCCTCCAACCGCTTTTTGATTTCTCCGCTCAAGGCATCGACCTCCATTCCTGCTTTTCCGGCGCGATCCCCAGCTCACGCGTGATCAGCGCGGCGAGCGCCGCACTTTCCTCACCCGTCAGCACGACCGAGTCGGGGAGAAAGGTTCCGTCCTCCTCGCGCAGCGTCACCTCAGCGGTGACGGACACGCCGAGGGCGTGTGCTTTGTCCTCAATATATGCGCCCGCCCGCGCGGCTATGACCGCGGCGAGCGACTGTTCACGCTCCGCCTGATACTGCTCCTCCAGCGCCGCGCGCTCGGAGAAGAGGCCGTCGAGGTCGAGCGTCAGCTCCTTGAGCTCAACCGTCCCCAGCGGGCGCAGCATACAAAGCAGGAGCACCAGCGCGCTGGTAAAGCGCGCGAGCTTTTGCACCGCGCCTTCGGGCGTAAGCTGGTCGACAAGGCTCACGAGAAAGGCGCAGCAGACTACGCCGAGGAGCCATTGGCGTAAAAATGCCATCACATCACCACCATTGAAATGGATACCAGCAGCGCCGCGAGCAGCAAAAGCGCGCAGGCCGCCGTCATGCCGAGCACGAGCGCGAAGGCGTCTCCAAGCTGCTCTAAGAGCCGCTCAAGCGGCTTGACGCCGCTGACCGCCGAGACAAACGCCGCCGCGCGATAGAGCAGAAACTGCACACCCAGCCGTACAAGCGGCGCAAGGCAGACGAGCAGCACGCCCACCACGCCGATGGCTCCGATGGCTGCGCGCAGGGAGTGCGCCGCGCTGAGCACCGCCTCGGCGGACTCGGCGAGAATATCGCCCACGACCGGCACCGCACCGGAGACTGCCGCCCGCGCCGCCTTGACCGCCGCGCGGTCCGCGCTGCCGCTCAGCACGCCGCTGACCGAGAGGTAGAGCGTGAAGATCGTCACCGTACCGCACAGCAGCCACGCGATGAGCTTTTTCAGCCCATCCGCCAGCTTGTCCAGGCCGCTCTCCGGCAAGGCTGCGCCCGCCGCAGCAAGGGCGATGTGGCAATAGACCAGCGGGAGCAGCAGCTCATGAATGAGCGTGGTGAGCGCGTCGGCGGCAAAAAGTGTGCCGACCTGCCATGCGCTGGCGGTGAATACCCCGCCGCAGCCCGCGAGCGCCGCTGCCATCGTCGGCAGCAGGAGCTTTGTGAGGTCGGCAAGGCTCTGCATCGTCGCCGTACCGAGGCCGATGAGCGAGCCGAGGTCGCCCGCCGAGAGCGTCGTCACGCCGAGCACACCCACGAGCGGCACAAAGCGCGAGGCGCTCTCGCCGAGTGAGGCCGCAAAGCCGTCCGCCACTCCCGTGAGCAGCGCCGCCAGCGTGAGCAGGACCGCGCCGCGCAGAGAGTCCGTAAGAGTTGCGCGCAGCGCGTCAAAAAAACGCTGCACGATGAGCCGCGCGCCGCCCTCCGCGATATTTTCACTCTCTGCAAGCTCCGTCAGCTCCGGCGGCAGAGCGTCGGAAAGCGTCTCCGGCAGCTCGGCAGCACGAGCCGGCACACTCAGCAGCACCAGCGCGAGCAGAAGGAACACCGCCCGCCTCACAGCCATGCCTCCACCAGCTCCACCACCGCAAGCAGCAGCGGCGCGGCGCATAGCAGCGCGCAGACCGCGCCGGCGGTCTCGAGCACCGAAGCGAGCGCGCCCTGCGCGGCGTCGCGGCAGAACGCGCCCCCCACGCGCACTGTCAGCGCGATGGCAAGCACCTTTCCCAGCGGCAGGAACACCGCGGGCGCAAGCCCCGTTTTATCCGCCAGCGTGTGAAAGAGCGCGACCAGCGGTTCCCCCGCCGCGATCAGCAGCGCGACGGCACAGGCCGCGGCGCACAGCGTCAGCAGCAGCGCCAGCTCGCCCTCGCTCCGCTGCAAGAGCGAGGCGGTCACCGCCGCGATGACGCACAGCGCGAACACTTTTAATAATAGCTCCATCGCTCAGAACCCAAAGAGCGTTTTGACCAGCTCGAAGAGCGAGCTGATCTCGCGCACGAGCAGCATCATCGTTGTCACCAGCCCCGCAAGGCTCACGAGCATCGCCTGATCGGGCCGGTCGGAGCGCACAAGCAGCTGATTGAGCACCGCGACCACAATGCCGATGGCGGCAATCTTGAATACCAGATCAATGTCCATAGCTCTCTCCTATGTAAAGTGTTTTCCCTGTTCAGATCAGCAGTATCGTGATGAGAAGGCTCAGACTAAAGCAGAGCGTCGTTACGAGCCGTCCCTCCCGCGCGCTGTCGTGCTCACGCTCGCGGAGCGCGTCGCGCAGCGTCTGTGAAGCCGCGCGCAGGGCGCGCAGCAGGTCGTCCTCCTCCCCGCCGAAGGTGTCGGCAAGGCAGGAGAGGATCGCCCGTTCCCGCTCAGCGATCGGAGCAAGCGCGGCGGCCTCGCGCCAGCCGTCGGGCAGCGGAGCTCCTTCTCTCAGCCGAGCGAGAACAGCACTGAAAAAGGCATCGGCATACTGCCCTGCTCCGCGCCGCTCAATCAGCCGCGGCAGCGGCGTGAGCGAGGCACGGACGCTGCGCTCCAAGCCCTCCAGCGCGACAGAGAATTGACGCAGGGCGTCCCGCTCACGCTTGCGCGCTGCGAGCAGCACGCGGCACTGGAGCGCCGCGCCGCATAGGATCAGCATAGCACCGAGCAGCTTCACGGCGTCAGCGCCTCCACGCGATAGCGCCGCTCCTCGCCAGCCCCCTCGATGATGACGGCGCGCGAGAACACACGGGACTCCCACAGCAGCGGCCAAAGCGGCTTTTGCCGCAGCTCGTCGAGACCGGCCGCGTGCATCGTCGCCAGCAGCGCCGCGCCGCAGTTGGCAGCGTGCGCCATCGCCGCGATGTCCTCCGCCGTCGTGATCTCATCGACCGCGATGACCTGCGGGTTCATCGCGCGCAGCACCATGCCGATGCCCTGCGCCTTGGGGCAGAGTGTGAGTACATCGGTGTGTGTTCCGAGCGACATCTGCGCTTCGCCGCCTGCGCAGACGGCGATCTCCCCGCGCTCGTCCACCACCGCGACGCGCAGCGCAGCGCGCTCCTCGCTGCCGAGCGAGAGAATGCGGATCAGGTCGCGCAGGAGCGTCGTTTTTCCGCCGCCCGGCGGCGAGAGCAGGAGCGTACTTTGAAAGGAGCCGCCGGAAAAAAGTGCTCCCGCCGTCGGCTCAGCAAGCCCGACGCGCTCGGTGACGATGCGCAGCGAGAGCGAGGAGATGTCCCGCAGGCTTGCGACCGCGCCGTTTCGCAGCACCGCCGTGCCGCACACGCCGAGGCGGAAGCCGCCGTGCAGACACAAAAAGCCCTGCCGCAGCGTTTCCGCGCAGGCATAGCGCGAATAGTCCGTCACCGTGTCGACCATCTGTGCGAGGTCGCGCGGCGTGACGCGGCTATCCGCGCCGAAATACGGCAGCGAGACCTCCCCCTCTGGCAGCAGCGCTGTGGGCGGCTGGCCGACACGCAGGCGGAATTCCTCTGTGCGCTGCTTGCGATGGTCGGGCATTTGCAGCGCCGCGCGGCGGAACCGCGGCGGCAGCAGCGCCGCCGCTTCCTCGCAGCGCGCGATGGCCTTCGCTTCATTCATACGCTCCCCTCCTTGTCCGTTCGGATACCCCACTCTATGAAGGAAACGGACAGGTCATGCCTGCCGCGGCAAAAAAAGCGGCGGGAGCTCCCGCCGCTTTGCGCGTATATCGGTTTATTTGCCGCCGCAGTTGCAGCAGTTGGTCGGCGTGTCCGCGCCGCTCTCCGAGGCAGGCGCGGGGAAGAAATCGTCCACAGGGAAGCAAACGCTCTCGAACAGTTCGCAGGGATCGTCGCAGGAATTGCAGGCAATGCTGCCGACCGGCTGGCAGCTCCCGCTCGGGATGCAGTAGTCAAAAACGGGGATCAGCAGCTGTGTGCCGCGCTCGAGGCGCACGATGGAAAACTGACCGATGGAGATGCACACGCGCTTGGTCTGCGGCTCAAAAATAAGCGGCTCGTCGAAGGCCTCGGCGATGCCCGTGGGCACGCCCGTTAGTGTCGTGCAATCGCAGCAGCTGCCGCAGGAGCAGTCAAGAATGCGCGCGCACAGCAGCAGCGGATCGACTGCCTCGACCGCCGCGGTAGGCAGGTTCGCCGTCAGGTCGATCGGGTAATCGAGGCCGCCGGCGATGGGATACGAGGAAAACACCTTCGCGCGGCTCTCGCCGCCGAAGAGCATCACGCGCTTATCAAAGGTCGCAAGGCCCTCGATCTCCGTCGCGCGCATCCCATTATTCACTGCTTGCAGAACCACGCGGTAGTAATAGCGCATATCGACCGTAAAAAAGCCGCGGTTGAAGTTCACCGGTTCGACATCCACGCCGACATGCAGCAGCTCCACGCGGCCGCCGCGGATGCTCTGCGAGGTGTTGATGATGCTCTGCGCCGTCGCGGTGGGATAAAAGGTCAGATCCTCGATGCAGTCCTTATCCTTGCAGGACGAGAAGATCTTTTTCGTATGGATACAGACCGCTTCGCGCACACCGTTGGCGCTTGAGATCGGGCCTGCGGTCACTTTTTCAGCCATGAAAATACCTCCTGATCTAAGTACTGATGAAAGATTGGCTTTCTTTCAGTCCAGTCTATGCCGGGGGCGCGGAATGGTGAAAAATCCACTATACAAATTCGGGGAAACGCGCTATAATAAAGAAAATATCGGACAGGAGGGCTGCTTCATGGCGCGCATGGGCTTTATTCAGGATAAGCTCGAGATCAAATTTCTACTTCTCTATATCGCCTCACGACTCATCGAGCCGGTGCCCTTCGAGGCTATGCAGGAGCTGGCGATGATCGACGAGGGTGTGGATTTCTTTGATTTTTCCGAGTGCATGAATGATCTCGTCACCTCCGACCACTTCACGCTCTCCGATGACGGGCTGTACGCCATCACGGAAAAGGGACTGCGCAACGGTCAGATCTGCGAGTCGAGCCTTCCCTACTCTGTGCGCCTTGCGGCCGATAAGAGCATCACACTATTCAATCAGAAGCTGCGCCGCCGCGCGCAGATCCAATCCGAGATCACGCCGCGCCCCAACGGCACCTACACCGTCTCCCTCGCCTTCTGCGACGAGCAGGACAGCCCGCTTTTGAAAATGGAGCTGATGGTGCCGAAGGAGGTCATGGCAAAGGACCTCGCCGAGCGCTTCCAGAAGAACACCGAGCAGCTTTATGCCAGCGTCATCAACGCGCTCTTTGAAGCGCCGGAGGAAAAGGACGAGAAAACCGAATAAGGACAGCAAAAGGAGGACGCGCCGCGTCCTCCTTTTATCGTATGCCGCTTTACTCCAGCCTAAGCCAGTCCTCATAGTGAAAAAGCTCATAGTCGGCGAGGGCTCGCATCCTCCGCCACTCGTCCTCCCCTGCCGCGCCGCCGACGGCGACCGCGCGGAAGCCCGCTGCCTTCGCGGACTCCACGCCAGCGAGCGTACCTGTGAAAACCACGGTATCCGCCTTCTGCGACCGCAGCCGCCGCATGGCCTTTTCAAGCATCGCTTCGCCGGTGACGGCGCAGCCCGCTTCTTCCTCGGTCAGAGTGCCGCGGAAATACCCTTCCAGCCCCACCGCGCGAAGCTGCTTCTCCGCGTCGGTGCGCGAAAGCGCAGTGACGGCATACAGCCACACGCTCTCCATCTTCAAAATTGAGAGTACCTTGTCCGCGCCCGCGCGCAGAGTACCGCCATCATAGAGAGCGTCTGGCAGGGTAAAGATCGCGCTTTGCAAACGCATAACGTATTCGTCTCCTTTTTATTTCAGCACAACATTCTCGTCGCCGAGCAGCTCGCGCATTGCGCGGACAAAGGCGGGGTGCAGCGCCGCAGTCGTACCGATGAGCTTGCCGCTGTCGGCCAGCCGGATGCGCACCGGCTCCTTTCCCTCAAAGAGGTAAGCGATGCGGCGCAGCTGCGTCATTTCTCGACTATCCATCGACGGCAGGCGCAGGTAGAGCGTCCGCCACCCCTCCCCCGCCGCGCTCTCCGTTTCCGCTCCGGCGCTGCCTTCCAGCGGACGAGCCGTATCACACATGAGCTGCGGGGCCTTTTCGTCGCGCACGCTCAGTCGACCGGAGGCGAGGACGATCTGTCCTTCCTTGAGATAGCTGCCGCTATTTTCCAGCGTTTTGGAAAAGCAGAGCAGCTCCATCGCGCCGCTGCTGTCCTCGAGCGTCACATAGGCCATGAGCGTATTGCTGCGCGTCATCTTTGTCTTGCTTGAGGTCACAACGCCCGCGACGCTCACGCGCTGACCGTCCGAAAAGCGGACCGGGCCGGTCTCTTGGGCGAAATCCTCCATGATGCGGCCGATCGGCGCCGCGCCGAGCCGACGCGCAAGCTCCCGATAGGCGTCCATCGGGTGGCCGGAGAGATAGAGGCCCGTGGTCTCCTTCTCCATGCGCATAAGCTCCTGCGCGGAAAACTCCGGAATGTCCGGCAGATGCAGCGGCTCACGCTGCGCCGCGCCGCCGCCCATGCCGAAGAAGTCAAGCTGGCCCTCGACATTTACGCGGTTGCCGTTGGCGATGCCGTCCATGACCTTTTCGTACACCGCGACAAGCTGCGCGCGGTGAACGCCCATCGAGTCGAACGCGCCCGCGCGAATGAGGTTTTCTACCGCGCGCTTGTTCATGTCGCTGCCGTCCATGCGGATACAGAAGTCTTGAAAATCAGCAAAGGGACCGTTCACCTCGCGCTCGCGCATGAGCCGCGCGATCAGCCCGCGGCCGATGTTCTTGATGGCGACGAGGCCGAAGCGGATGCCCTCCGGCTCGACCGTGAAGCGGTCGCTGGAGCGGTTGACATCCGGCGGCAGGAGCTTGATGGCGCAGTCACGGCACTCGTTGATGTAATCCGCGATCTTTTCGCTGCTGTCGAGCACGCTCGTGAGCAGCGCCGCCATGTATTCCTTGGGGAAATGGCACTTAAAATACGCCGTCTGGTACGCGATGACCGCGTAGGCGGCGGCGTGCGCCTTGTTGAACGCGTAGTTGGCGAAGGCATAGATGTCATCGTAAATGGCCTGCGCGGCACTCTCGTCGATGCCGTTGGCAACACAACCGGCGATATTCCGGCTCGGGTCGCCATGGAGGAACGCGCCGCGCTCCTTTTCAATATCCTTGACCTTTTTCTTACTCATCGCGCGGCGGAGCATATCCGCCTGTCCGAGCGAGTAGCCCGCAAGCTGCTGGAAGATCTGAATGACCTGCTCCTGATAGACGATGCAGCCGTAGGTGATGGACAGGATCGGCTCGAGCTGCGGAATGAGGTAGCTCACCTTGCTCGGGTCGTGCTTGCAGGCGATAAACTTCGGAATGGAGTCCATCGGACCGGGGCGGTAGAGCGCGATGAGCGCCGTGATGTCCTCGATGTTCTGCGGCTTCATACTCACGCACACGCCCGTCATGCCGCTGGACTCCAACTGAAAGACACCGGAGGTCCTGCCCGAAGCCAGCATCTCATAGGTCGCCGCGTCATCCTCTGGAATGTCGGCAAGCGCGAAGTTCGGCTGAGACTTCTGTACGGTCTTGACCGCGTCGTCGAGCACCGTGAGGTTGCGAAGGCCGAGGAAATCCATCTTGAGAAGGCCAAGCTCCTCAAGCGTTGTCATCACATACTGGCACACGACCGCGTCGTCGTTCGTCGCGAGCGGAACATAATCGACCACGGGGCGCTTGGTGATGACCACGCCCGCCGCGTGCGTTGAGGCGTGGCGCGGCATTCCCTCAAGGGCGCGCGCCGTGTCGATCAGCTTTTTCACCTGCTCGTCGTTTTCATATTTTTCGCGCAGCTCGCGTGAGAGCTTGAGCGCATCGTCAAGCGTGATGTGCAGCGCAAAGGGCACGAGCTTGGCGATAACGTCGCAGTCGGCGTAGCTCATGTTGAGCGCGCGCCCCACATCACGGATCGCACCGCGCGCGGCCATCGTGCCGAAGGTGACGATCTGCGCGACGTGGTCGTCGCCGTACTTGCGGCGCACATAGTCCACGACCTCTCCGCGGCGGGTGTCGCCGAAGTCCATGTCGATATCGGGCATGGACACACGCTCGGGATTCAAAAAGCGCTCGAAAAAGAGGCCGTATTTCATCGGCTCGATGTCCGTAATGTGCAGGCAGTAGCTCACGATGCTGCCCGCCGCGCTGCCGCGCCCCGGGCCGACGGGGATGCCGACGCTCTTGGCGTAGCGCACAAAATCGGAAACGATGAGGAAGTAATCGACGAAGCCCATCTTCTCGATCATGTCCTCCTCGTATTCAAGCTGGGCGCGCTGCTTGTCCGTGCCCGCGCCGTAGCGCTCGGCAAAGCCGTCCGCGCAGAGCTTTTTGAAGTAGGTCTGCGCGGTGTACCCCTCCGGCACCTTGAATTCCGGCAGGTGGTACTTGCCGAAGGTGAACTCCAGGCTGCACATCTCCGCGATCTTGCCCGTATTTTCAATGGCGTCGGGATACTGCGCAAAGAGCGCCTCCATCTCCTCGGTCGAGCGGAGGTAGAAGTTCTGCGGCTCGTAGCGCATCCGATTCTCATCGTCCACGGTCTTGCCCGTCTGGATACAGAGCAGGACGTCATGCGCATAGGCGTCGGACTTGGCAAGGTAGTGCGCGTCGTTCGTGCAAACGAGCGGCAGCCCCGTTTCCTCATGGATCTGAAGAAGGCCCTTGTTCACCACCGCCTGATCGCGGATGCCGTGGTCCTGCAGCTCAAGATAGAAGTGATCCTCCCCAAATATTTCAGCAAGTGTCAAGGCATAAGCCTTTGCATTGTCATACTCGCCGTTGCGCAGCCGGCGGGGAATCTCGCCCGCAAGGCAGGCCGAGAGCGCAATGAGCCCCTTGGAATGAGTGCGCAGCAAATCAAGGTCGATGCGCGGCTTGATGTAAAAGCCCTCGGTGAAGGCCTTGGAGACCATGTAGGAGAGGTTGCGATAGCCCTCCTCATTCTCGCACAGGAGCACCAAATGGCGCGCCTCGGCGTCAAACTCGTGCTGCTTATCAAAGCGCGTGCGCGGCGCGACATAGACCTCGCAGCCGATGATGGGCTTGACGCCCTCGGCCTTGCAGGCGCGGTAAAAGTCGATCGCGCCGTACATCACGCCGTGGTCGGTCACAGCCACCGCCGTCTGCCCCAGCTCGCGGACGCGCTTGGCAAGCCCCTTGATGCGGCACGCGCCGTCAAGGAGGCTGTATTCCGTATGGACATGCAGATGGGCAAACGGCATGGCGGTATCCTCTCTTTATGTTTTCTCTTTTCCTGCAAGCTCCATGAGCTTGCGCATGCGGTGGTTGAGGCAGGATTTGGTCAGCGGCGGGTCAAAGGTCTCCGCCAGCTCGCTGAGCGACAGCTCCGGCTGCAAAAGACGCGCGACCGCGACCTCCTGCAATTTAACGGGCAGCGTTGAGACGATGCCCGCGTCGGTCAAGCGCGTGAGCGCCTCGACCTGCTCGCGTGAGGCGGCGACGGCCTTGTCCACATTCGCGGCGTCGCAGTTGACGCGGCGGTTGACGGTGTTGCGCATCTCCTTTTCGACCTTCGCGGCCATGACCTCCATCGCAGCGGCAGGCGCGCCGATGCGCGTGAGCAATTCCTCAATGTGATTGCTTTGCTTGAAATAGGTCACGCCGTTGCCCTGCCGCAGGACATTTTTCGGCTCGCAGCCCATGTCGCGCAGCAGCGCCTCTACCTCGCGTCCCACCTGTAAATGCGGCGTGGCCAATTCAAGGTGATAGCGCTTGAGCGGATCAGTCACACTGCCGCCCGCGAGAAAGGCACCGCGCAGGAACGATGCGCGGCAGCACTCGTCCTCAAGCAGGGCGAAGTTGACATGGAGCGCGTAGTGCTGGTCGGCATCGTAGCCGAGCGTTTCCAAAATGGCAGAAAGCTTGTGCTCATCCGTGACGCGGAAGATGCTCTTTCCGCCGCCTTCCTGCGCGTCAAAGCGGAGAGAGAACGCCTTGTGAAAGAGCTTGGGCAGTCGTGCGGCAAAGTCCTCGCTCTCGGTGACGATGCGCACCTCTACGGTGGAAAAGATGCCCGCGTAGAGCAGCACACCGTAGGCCTCGGCGAGGGCGCAGCAGCGCCGCGTAAGCGGCACTCTGCAAAGCTCTGCCTTGGCGTCAGAGGAAAATGACATGGGCGGCCCTCCTTTCAGCCGCGGGTGATGTCGCGGTGGTTCTCGTAAGCGGCGTAGCCGATCTTATTTATGTACTCCGTCACTGCCCGCGCAATGGACACCGAGCGATGCCGCCCGCCGGTACAGCCGACGGCCACGACCAGCACAGCCTTGCCCTCGTCCTGATAGAGCGGGAGCAAAAAGGCAAGCATCTGCTCAAGCTTTGCAAGAAACTCCTTCGTCTGCGGGAAGGAGAATACATAGTTATATACCTCGTCGTCCATACCGGTCTTGTAGCGCAGCTCCGGCATGTAGAAGGGATTGGGCATGAAGCGCACATCAAATACGAGGTCGGCCTCGAGCGGCACGCCGTACTTGTAGCCGAAGGAGAGAACGTTGACGCTCATGCGGCTCTGCTGCCCCTTTTCGGCAAAGAGCCGGTAAAGCTCTCCGCGCAGCTTTGCGGCGGAGAGCTGCGTGGTGTCGATCACAAAATCCGCGCGCTCGCGCAGCGGGCGCAGCAGCTCAGTCTCGCGCTTTACCGCGTCCTCGATGGTCGCGCCGTCCTCCAAAAGCGGGTGGCGGCGGCGCGTTTCCTTGTAGCGCTTGATGATGCTCTGTGTGTCGGCCTCCAGATAGAGCAGACGACAGACTGTACCGCCCTCGCGCAAGCGGTCAATGACCTCCAGAAGCTCTTGAAAGCTGTCCACGCCGCCGCGAATGTCATTCACCAATGCAACGCGGTCATAGCGTCCGTCGCTCTCTGCGGAAAACTCCGCGAACTTGGGGATGATGGCGGCGGGCATATTGTCCACCGTGTAGTAGCCGATGTCCTCAAGGCAGGACGCGGCGCTGGACTTTCCCGCGCCGGACAGGCCCGAAATGACAAGGATCTCCATGCTTCGTCCCCCTTTATTGAATGATCTTTACTTCCGGCTCAAGTGTGACACCGGTCGCCGTGAAAACAGTATCCTGTACCTTTTGGATGAGCGCGAGCACATCGGCACACTTCGCGCCGCCGACATTGACGATAAAGCCCGCGTGCTTCCGGCTGACCTCCGCCCCGCCGACGCGCGTACCCTTGAGGCCGCACTGGTCGATGAGCGCGGCGGCAAAATAGCCCTCGGGCCGCTTGAAGGTGCTGCCCGCGCTGGGCAGCTCGAGCGGTTGGCTCGCGCGGCGCTTGGCTGCAAGTTCATCCATGCGCGCTTTGATCTGCTCTGCGCTGCCGCTTTGCAGCGCAAGCCTTGCGCGCAGCACGACGGCCTCTGGATGATCGGTGAAGAGGCTGCGGCGGTAGCCGAGCGCAAGCTCCTCCCCGCGCAGCGTCCGCACACCGTCTGGAAAGAGCGCCGTGACCTCGGTGAGAACATCCTTCAGCTCGCCGCCGTAGGCGCCTGCGTTCATCACGACCCCGCCGCCGAGGCTGCCGGGGATGCCGTGGGCAAATTCCAGCCCTGTGAGGCTGTGCTGCCACGCGAACACGCCCAGCCGCGCGAGCGAAACGCCTGCGTCCGCGATGATCGTCTCACCATCGAGCGAGATGCGGTTGAGCCCCTCGCCCGTCTGAAGGACGAGCGTATCCAGCCCCTCGTCTGCAACGAGCAGGTTGGTGCCGTTGCCAAGCAGGAGCGGCGTGACGCCGCATTCCTCCGCAAAGCCCATGAGCAGCACGAGCTGCTCGCACGAGGTCGGAAACGCCATGCGCGCCGCCGGACCACCGATGCGAAATGAGGTATGCCGCGCGAGCGGTTCGTCATGCGTATATTTGAGGTCCGGCAGATAGTCCGCGACCTTTCGATCCAGCAGCGCCGCCCAGTCGGGGCGGTTTTTTGAAAACATGGACTCCATCGCCGCTCCTTACTGATTTCTTTCCTTCGCCGCCTCGCGGTCCACATGACTGTCGATCTGCTCGACAAACTCGCGGGCAGAATTGATGCCGTACTTCTTCTGACGGTTGTTCATCACTGCCAGCTCCACGATACCGGCGAGGTTTCGACCTGCCGAGACCGGAATGGTCAGCAGCGGGATCGGCACGCCCATGATCTGCGTGTGCGCCTCGTCGAGACCGAGCCGGTCGTAGAACTTTTCGTCGTTCCAGCGCTCAAACTGAATGACAAGGTCGATCTGCGTCGTGGCCTTGACGCCGCTCATGCCGAAGAGCTTCTGCACATCGACAACGCCGATGCCGCGTACCTCCAGATAGTGCCGGATCAGCTCTGGCGCCGTGCCGATGAGCGTGTCACCGATGCGGCGGATCTCCACCGCGTCGTCCGCGACCAGCCGATGGCCGCGCTTGATGAGCTCAATGGCGGTCTCGCTCTTGCCGATGCCGCTGTCGCCGAGGATCAGCACACCCTCGCCGTACACATCCATCAGCACGCCGTGGCGCGTGATCATGGGCGCCAGCTCATGGTTGAGATAGTCGATGGTCATGCTCGTAAATTCGACTGAGGTATACTCCGTGCGCAGGAGCGTCCGGCCATACTTCTGCGCCATCTCCATGCACTCAGGGAACACATCGAGTCCGCGCGAGACGACCAGCGCCGGGATCTCATGCTTGAACAGCGCCTCAAATTTCGCCCGCCGTTCGTCGGCGGAATAGCCCTTGAGGAACATCGTCTCGCCCTTGCCGATGATCTGGAGCCGCCGCGGGTCGAAATAATCAAAAAAGCCGACAAATTGCAGCCCCGGACGGTTGACATCCGTGATGGTCAGTATTTCCGTGTCATAATCAGTACCGCGGTAGAGCACCTCAAGTTGAAATTTTTCAACAATATCCTTTACCTTTACGCTTCGATCGGTGTTCATGTCACTTCTCCCATCAGGTAAAATTTTTCCATATACATTATATCGGCTTTTCCCTGTTTTTACAAGGGCGGCGGCGATCATTTTTTTGCGCTGCGGCCTGCCGAGACAGCTGAAAGAGAAAAACGCAAAAAAATCCGAGAAATTGAAAAATTTTGCTTGCAATTTCTTTTGAAATCTGCTATCATAGCCAATGCTTGCAATGCGCAAGTCTCGATTTGATTACAGCAAGGAGGTGCAACGGATGGCAAAGTGTGAGTTTTGCGACAAGGGCGTGACCTTTGGTATTCAGGTCTCCCACTCCCACAGACGCTCCAATCGTCCTTGGAAGCCCAATGTCAAGCGCGTCAAGGCGATGGTCAACGGTACGCCCCGCCATGTCTATGTTTGTACCCGCTGTCTGCGTTCCGGTAAGGTTACCCGCGCGATCTAAAAGATAGCAGTGAAAGCCGCTCACCCTCTGTGAGCGGCTTTTTTCTCTGCCTTCTCCTTATTGCAGCGCGGCGAGCTTGGCGTTGAGCTTTTTGTAGATGCGCTCACGGAACCACGGCTCGCTGCTTGCCTCCACCGCGCCATCCGGCGTGAACCAGCGCACACCGCTGTTCTCATCCGGCTTGACGGTCAGTGCCTCGGCATCGTCCGCCATGATGAGGTAGGTCACATTCAGGTGCAGGTGTGAGGAAACATATCTCCCGCGCTTCTCGTGCCCGTCCACGGTCAGCACCTCAACGGAAAAGATGTCCTCCGACGCGGGGCGCAGCCGCGTCAGGCCGCTCTCCTCGCGCACCTCGCGCAGCGCGACGGCGAACAGGTCGTGCTCGCCGTCAGCGTGTCCGCCGAGCCACGCCCAGGAAGCATAGATATTATGGTAGGCCATCAGCACGCGGTCGTGCGCTTCATTCGTCACCCACGCCGAGGCCGTCATGTGCATCTGCTCGTTTTCGCGCGTGAACACATTTTCTTCCTCGCGCAGGGCGCGCAGCAGCAGTGCGCGATCGCGCGACTCCTGCTCATTATACGGCGTGTAGCGCCCCAGTTGTTCGATCAGCTCCATATATATTCTCCCTGTCGGAAAAAGCGGCCTGTACGGGCCGCCTTTTTCATAGCCAGTTGTTGTCGCTCTCGCGCTTCGGCGCGCGCCCCATCAGCCGATGGACCATACCGCCGACCTCCGCACCATTGTAGAGAATGTCATACATCGCCTCGCAGATCGGCAGCTCGACACCCACCTCGTCCGCCAGCTCCTTCGCACTGACGGCGGCATAATAGCCCTCAACCACGCCGCCCATGTCGGCGACGACCTCCTGCGGCGTGCGCCCCTCGCCGATGGCGATTCCTGCGCGGTGATTGCGTGAGTGCATCGAAGTGCAGGTGACGATCAGGTCGCCCATGCCGGCAAGGCCCGCAAGCGTTTCCTTGCGCCCGCCGAGCCGCTCTGCCAGGCGCGAGGTCTCCGCCATCGCGCGCGTAATGAGCAGTGCCTTGGTGTTGTCGCCGAGGCCGAGACCGTCGCTCACGCCGCAGCACAGCGCCGCCACATTCTTGAGCGCGCCGGCCAGCTCCACACCGACCATGTCGTCGTGCGTGTAGACGCGGAAGCATTCATTGGTGAACACACGCTGGATGAGCCGCGCGGTCTCCTCGTCGCAGGACGCTGCGACCACGCCCGTCGGCATACCGCGCGCGACCTCCTCTGCGTGTGAGGGGCCGGAGAGCACGGCAATGGGATGTCCCCCGCCGGTCTCCTGCGCGATGACCTGCGACATCCGCAGATGCGTGCCGCGCTCGATGCCCTTGGTCAGCGAAAGAAGCACAGCACCCTCGGGAATGTGTGGTGCGGAGAGCGCCGCGACGCTGCGCAGCGCGTAGGATGGCGAGGCGAACACGACCAGTTCCGCGTCCTTCAGGCAGGCAAGATCGTTTGTCGCCGTGATCCCCTGCGGGAGCGGCACGCCAACGAGTAAAGGGTTTTTCCTTGTCACTTCCAACTGCTTCGCCTTCTGCGCATTGTGCGACCACAGCGTAACACGATATCCGTTCTTGTGCAGCAGTATGGCATTTGCGGTACCCCAGCCGCCGCTGCCGAGTACGACAATGTTCATGTTTCCTCCTCCGTTTTGGGTGCGTTGACATGGAAATGGAACTTGTTTTCCGTTCCGTTCAGCAGTCTCCTGATGTTCTCGCGGTGCGCCCAGATGACAAGCGCCGCCATGCACACAGCCAGCACCGTAACCAGCGTGTCGCCGAAGACGAGCTGCGTCACGATCGGAAAAACCGCCGCTGCGCACACCGAGCCGAGCGACACATAGCGGGTCGTCAGCCACAGCAGGGCGAACAGCCCCCAGGACACCAGCGCGATGCGCCAGTCGAGCAGCAGCGTGAGCGTCGCGGAGCACAAAATACCCTTGCCTCCCTTGAATTTTGCCGTGCAGGGAAACATATGGCCCAGTACGCAAAAGAGTCCCGCCCAGTATTTAAAGTGCAGCAGATACTCCGCCTGCTCCGCCGCGGTCAGCGGAAGATCCGGCAGGATGCGCGGGTCAAAGCGCGCACCGAGCCATGCCGCAAAGCCCACCGCCACGACCGCCTTGAGCATATCGCAGACAATGACGAGCAGCGCGTACCTCGCGCCGTAGGTGCGATAGAAATTCGTCAGCCCCGCGTTGCCGCTGCCGTGGGTGCGCACATCATCGTGAAAGAAGAGCCGTGAGGTGAAGAGCGCCCCGTTAAAGCAGCCGCAGAAATAGGCAGCGACTGCTGCGTAAAGATAGTCCAAATGCGTCATAAACTCTATAAAAACAAGAGCGAGCAAGTACATTTCCTTTACTCCTCCTTATCCCCCTTCTGCCGAATGGAGAGGATGATGGGCGTGCCTTCCAAGCCGAACACATTGCGGATGCAGTTTTCAAGGTATCGCTGATAGGAAAAGTGGAAGAGCTGCCTGTCGTTGCAGAAGACGACGAAGTGCGGCGGGCAGACACCCACCTGCGTCATGTAGTAAATTTTCAAGCGCTTACCCTTATCCGTGGGCGGCTGTACTCTTGTCTGCGCGTCTTCAAGGACATTGTTGAGCATACCCGTCGTGATGCGGGTGCATGCCTGCGTGTGAACATAGTTGATGAGCTCAAAGAGCCGCGGCACACGCTGACCGGTCGCCGCCGAGATGAAGAGAATGGGCGCGTAGGTCATGTAGCTCAAGTCGCGGCGAATGTCCTCGCGCATTTTATCCATGGTCTTGCCGTCCTTTTCGACAAGATCCCACTTGTTGACGACGATGATGCTCGCCTTGCCCGCTTCGTGTGCAAGGCCGGCGACCTTGGTATCCTGCTCGGTCACGCCCTCGGTGGCGTCGATCATGATGAGGCAGACATCCGCGCGGTCAATGGCCATGGTCGCGCGCAGGACGCTGTATTTTTCAATGCTTTCCTCGATCCTCGACTTTTTACGCATACCGGCGGTGTCGATAAAGACATATTTGCCGCTCTCGTTTTCAAAGTAGGAGTCGATGGCGTCGCGCGTCGTGCCCGCGACATTGGAGACAATGACGCGCTCCTGTCCTAAAATGCGGTTCGTGAGCGAGGATTTTCCGACATTCGGCTTGCCGATGATGGCGACCTTGAGCACGTCGCTTTCCTCATCCTGCTCCTCCTCATCGGGGAAGTAAGCAACGCAGGCATCGAGCAGGTCGCCCGTGCCGTGACCGTGGACGGCGGAAACGGCCACAGGATCGCCGAGGCCGAGGTTGTAAAACTCATAATAATCGGGGTTCGGCGCGCCGACGGAGTCCATTTTATTGACCGCCAGCACGATTGGCTTGCGCGAGCGCAGGAGCATATTGGCGACCTCCTGATCGGAGGCCGTGAGACCGGTCTTGATGTCGGTGAGGAAGATGATGACCGTCGCGTTTTCAATGGCGATCTGTGCCTGCTCGCGCATGAAGGTCAATATCTGGCTGTCGGTGCGCGGCTCGATGCCGCCTGTATCGACCAGCGTAAATTTGCGGCCGCACCACTCGCACTCGCCGTAGATGCGGTCGCGCGTGACGCCGGGCGTATCCTCCACAATGGAAAGACGCTGGCCGATGAGCTTATTGAAGAGCATCGACTTGCCGACATTCGGTCGGCCAACGATGGCAACGATGGGCTTGGACATATTGGATTCCTCCTGTCGGGGGTAGATTTTCAAGTTAAGCTTCCTGCTGAAAAACAGCGTCGCAAAGGGAGTAGCCGTCGGTCTCGGAGATCGTCAGCGTGCGGCCGAGCGCCTGCTCGACCTGCTCGACGGTGTAATCGTCGAGGAACACACCCTCGCCGTGGCGGAGCATATTCGCGGGGATCAGCACACGCTCGCCGAGTGTGGGACGATCCTTGAGCTGCGCAATGAGGTCCTGTGCGGTGACAAGACCGGAGACCGTGATGGTATGTCCGAAGAAGTCGTTCACAATGCCGACGACCTCGCCGCGCAGCTGCGGAAATTTCTTCTTCGCCGCCTCCACGAGCCGCGCGATAAACGGCTCAGCAGCACAGCCGGTCGCAACGGTGAAGCTTGGCACATCGCCGCTCTCCACATCCTCCAGTCCGCTGAGAAATTCATTCATGGTGCTGCGCAGCATCCCCACGCCGTTGTCGAGCTGCTGGTAGTCCTCGTAGTAGTCGTCATCGGGCAGCGGGCGCTCGGCCTTGATGTAGAATTCATCCGCGCAGAAGAACATTCGCGTACCGTACTTCTCCAGGCACTTCGCACCGTACTCATCCACAAGGTCGATGATCTCCCCCGCCTTTTCCTTTGTCACGGGCTCAAGCCTTGCAAGACCCTTTCGAAACTTTGTCAGCCCAACGGGAACGATGGAACAGGAATTGAAGCCGATGTCCATCAGGTCCTCGATGCTGCGGCGCAGGTGCGCGCCGTCGTTCCAGCCGGGGCAGACGACGATCTGGCCGTTCATCTCGATACCCGCCTCACCGAAGGCGCGCATATATTCGAGGCTCCTGTCGGCGTCCTTGTTGCCAAGCAGCGTGCGCCGCAGCTGCGGCTCGGTCGCCTGCACGGAGACATTGATGGGGCTGATGCGCAGATCGATGATGCGCTGCGCCTCGCGCTCGGTGAGATTGGTGAGCGTGATGTAATTGCCCATGAGAAAGCTCAGGCGCGCGTCGTCGTCCTTAAAATAGAGCGTGTCGCGCATATTCGGCGGCATCTGATCGACAAAACAGAACAGGCAGTGGTTTGAGCAGGGGCGCGGCTCATCCATCAGGTAGGTGTCAAAGTTGAGGCCGAGGTCCTCGCCCTCTTCTTTGCGGATGGTCTTGTGATAGATCGCGCCGCAGCCCTCCTTCACCTCGACCGTCACGACCGGATCGTAGCAGAAAAAGCGATAGTCCAGCACATCGACGACCCGGTGGCCGTTGAGCTTCAAAAGCTGCTCGCCGGTCTTGATGCCGGCGCGCTCGGCGGGCGAGCCCGCGTCGACGGAGGTGATGATCGTGCTCACGCGGCAGCTCCCCTTTCACGCATAATCTAACTTATATAGTATAGCGTATCCTTTCCGTTTTCGCAAGGAAAACGACGCCATTTTCGCGCAAAGTTTGCAATTCTCCCATGCGCGCAAAAAAGCAAGCGGGAAGATCGCTCCTCCCGCTTGTTTCTTGGTAGATGTTTTCCGATGTGCTTACTCAGCGACAACGCTGGACTTGATGACCTTGACCTGACGGCCGTTGTAGGTACCGCACTCCTTGCACATTCTGTGAGGCAGGCGCAGCGCGCCGCACTTCGGGCAAGCGACGAGGCCCGGAGTTTCCAGTTTCCAGTGAGAAGAACGCCTCTTATCGCGTCTTGCGCGGGATACTTTCCCCTTGGGGACTGCCATGTTGACACCTCCTTGATCGAAAACTGCGAAACGCAGTAAAAATTACTTGTTTTTGCTCTACTTGAGCAGCTCTGCCAGCTTTGCCAGCCGCGGGTCCACTTCCTTTTTGCAGCGGCAGACCTCCTCGTTGAGGTCTACGCCGCAGCCGGGACAAAGGCCCTTGCAGTCCTCTCGGCAAAGCAGCTTTGTGGGCATATTGAGGATAAACACCTCGCGGGAGAACTCTCCCAGATCGACCGTGCCGTTCTCCAGCAGCAGTATTTCGTCGTTTTCCTCATCCTCCAGCTCCTCGGCGAGCAGATACTCGCAGTTGAGGCGAAAGGTCTTGTCAAACGGCTTGCCGCAGCGGTCGCACACAGCCGCAAGGGTCGTATCAAGTGCCAGCTCCAAGCGAAGCATCCCTGCAATGTTCTGCACCTGCCCTACCACTAAGACAGGCCGAACGGCCGGACACACGCCGCCGAAGTCCACATCAGAAAAGTCCTCTGAAAACTCAAAGGGGATCCTGCCTCCGGGGGTGTTAATGATTCGTTTGATGTCTAAAAGCATGATACACCTCGCAATGACACGAGTAGTATTATAGAGGACTTGCCCCGGATTGTCAAACATTTTTTGAGGATTTTTTACAACTTTTTTCTCTGCTTTTCTTTACATTTGACGAATGGTATCGTAGAATGACTTCGATATGTTTTTGACGCACGAAAGGAGCTGCACCATGCGAGAGCTCATCATCCATAAAAATGACGCCGGCCAGCGGCTCGACCGCTTTCTGCTCAAGGCCGTTCCCCTGCTGCCTGCCTCACTGGCGCAGAAGTATATCCGCCTGAAGCGCATCAAGGTAAACGGTACGCGCGCCGAGCGCGACTACCGCCTGTGCGAGGGGGACACGCTCCAGCTCTATCTCAACGACGAGTTTTTTGAAACGCCGAGCGAGGAGAACGCCTATCTCACCATCGCCAATCCCAGGCTGCACATTATTTATGAGGACGAGAACATCATGCTGCTCGATAAACCCGCCGGCATGGTCGTCCACGCCGATGAGAACGAGCAGGTCAACACGCTCGTCAACCACATGCTCGCCTATCTCTACCAGAGGCGCGAGTGGAGGCCCCGCGAGGAGAACGCCTTCACGCCCGCCCTGTGCAACCGCATCGACCGCAACACAGGCGGCATCGTTATCGCGGCGAAGAACGCGGAGTCGCTGCGTATTTTAAATGAGAAGATCCGCGAGCGCGAGCTATCCAAGTTCTATCTCTGCATCTGTCTTGGACGCCCCGAACCGCCGAAGGGGCGCATCGAGTGCTTTTTGCGCAAGGATGAAAAGACCAACACCGTGCGTGTCTATCACCACCCGGTGGCGGATGGGCGCAGTGCCGTCACGCTCTATGAAACGCTCGAAACGCGCGAGTGGCTCTCGCTCGTCGAGGTCGAGCTGCTCACCGGTCGGACGCACCAGATCCGCGCGAGCTTTGCTGACATGGGCCACCCCTTGCTCGGTGACGGCAAATACGGTGTCGGCAGTATTAACCGCCGCTATGGAGAAACGCAGCAAGCGCTCTACTCCTACCGCCTGCGCTTTGACTTCCCGACTGACGCCGGCATCCTGAATTATCTGCACGGGCGCGAGTTCATCGCCGACGAGGTCCCCTTCCGCCGAAAATATTTTACTTGAACGGCAGAGCGGCAAAAAAACAGTTGGGGAGATTAAATAATTTTCCATTTTTTCGACAATTTACCATCTGAATATGTGCAAATAGTACATAAAATCGCAGGAGTATCTCCGCGGATTTTTGTTGTTTTTGTCGCTTGTACTTTTCGTTGATGGTGCTATGATATGGGCGATGACTGGAAGCGAATCCATTCATTGCAGCCCCATGCCTGCCATGGGGAAAAATAAGGAGGAGAGTACAAATGCTTAGCTTTTTTCTCTGTCTGGCACTGCTGATCGGCGGCTACCTCGTCTACGGCAAGATCGTGGAAAACACCTTCGGCCCGGACGACCGTGAGACCCCTGCCGTGAAGATCAACGATGGCGTGGACTATGTGGTCCTTCCCCAGTGGAAGCTCTTCATGATCCAGCTTTTGAACATCGCCGGACTCGGCCCGATCTTCGGCGCTCTGAGCGGCGCGCTGTGGGGCCCTGTGGTCTTTTTGTGGATCACCTTCGGTACCGTCTTCGCCGGTGCGGTCCACGACTATTTCTCCGGCATGATGAGCGAGCGTAATGAAGGCGCGTCCATCTCCGAGATCTCCGGCATCTATCTCGGCGGCGCGATGAAGAATGTCATGCGCGTGTTCAGCGTCGTGCTTCTCGTCATGGTCGGCACCGTGTTTGCGGTCGGTCCTGCCGGTCTGCTCCAGCTGCTTTGCTCCAAGGGCGGCAGCGAAGGCATCTTTGCCAGCAAGATGTTCTGGCTGATCCTGATTCTTGTCTACTACTTCATCGCGACCTTTCTCTCCATCGATAAGATCATCGGCAAGATCTACCCCGTGTTCGGCATCTGCCTGATCGTCATGGCAGTCGGTGTTGCGCTCGGCATCTTTACCAAGGGCTACACCATCCCCGAGATTTGGAACAACTTTGCGAACCTGCACCCGCAGGGTACGCCTATTTGGAGCTTCATGTTCATCACCGTTGCCTGCGGCGCGATCTCCGGCTTCCATGCCACGCAGAGCCCCTTGATGGCCCGCTGCATGAAGAGCGAGAAGCAGGGCCACTTCGTTTTCTATGGCGCGATGGTCTCTGAGGGCATCATCGCCCTGATTTGGGCGGCTGCCGGCTGCGCGCTCTACACCGGTGAGGAGCTGCTTGCCCTCGGCGGCGGCGGTTCCACCGCGGTCTACGATGTCTGCTCCAAGACCATGGGCGGCGTGGGCATCGCGCTGGCCATGCTCGGCGTCATCGCCTGCCCCATCACCTCCGGCGATACGGCCTTCCGTTCCGCCCGTCTGGTGCTGGCCGACTGGTTCAAGCTTGACCAGAAGGGCTGGAAGAACCGTCTGCTGCTCTGCGTCCCCGTGCTGGGCGTCGGCGCGATCCTCGGCATCGGCAATGCGCTCGGCAAGATCGACTACACCATCATTTGGCGTTACTTCAGCTGGACCAACCAGACGCTCGCCATGATCGTCCTGTGGGCCGCCTCCATGTACCTCTTCTATGAGAAGAAGAATTACTGGATCACCGCCGTCCCCGCTACCTTCATGAGCGCAGTGTCCATTACCTACTTCATGCTCGGCAACGAGTGCCTCGGCCAGTTCTTCAACCACAAGACCGCTGAGGGCGCTACCGTGTACAACACCGCGCTGGCCTACCCCATCGGCATTCTCGCCGCGGCGCTGTTCCTCGGCATCTTCCTCTACACCATCAAGAAGCGCCACACCAGCCCTCACTACGAAACTCTGCATCAGTAAGCATCATTCCGCAAAGCGGCGAGAGCATCCCTCCCGCCGCTTTGCGCACCTTGGAGGAGAGCGTTATGAGCTTTGCACCTGTCCGCATCGGAAATACCGTTTTAGAACTGGAGAGCGTGGGCGCAGACCGAAAGTCCTGCCGCCGCTTCGGAAACAGCGGCGTGGGCGAAAAGGCTATCTATCTCGGCGGGGCGCTGCTTGACCGACACTACTATGTGGCCTTTGCCTCCGTGCGCCGTGTCTTCAAGCGCATCGCCATGAGCCGTGGCGGTTTTACCGGCAAGGGCGCGTTCGGCTCGATCCCCTACCTCGTCGTACAGTACGACGACGGGCTGGAGCGGCAGTGTACCTTCAAGCATGAGGAGGATGTGGACGCGCTGCTTGCCTATCTGGCGCAGGTGCGGCCGGAGATCCCTCTTCTGAGCGCGGAGGGCGAGCGCAGACTTGCTGAAAACCGCGCACGCGAGGAGCGGCGTTACCTTACGGAGCTGACGCCTGCGGCACAGAGTGCGCGCGAGGAATTGGAGCGCTCTCGCAAATTCCTTTCCGGCTACCCAGAGCTGACCGCACAGCTCTCCAAGGCTGCCAAGGCCAAGCGCATCAACGAGCACAGCAACCCATCCTACCGCTGGGTGGCGCTGGCGATCGTCATCGCGGGCGCCGCCGCACTGGTGTATGGTATCCTTTCGTGGCGCAGGGGCGCAGACTTCGGCATCTACTTCGCCCTCTTCGGCTTTGCCGCCGTGTTCTTTTTCTCCGGCGCAAATGTGCTGCCCACAGCGAAGAATAACCGCAAAGCAGTCGCGCGTGCCTGGGACGAGGCGCAGGCCGCCATGGCGAATGTTCTGCCCGAGGACTTCCCCCTCCCCGCCCGCTACGCGCATCCGATCGTGCTTGAGCGCATGATCCGTATCCTGCGCGAGGGACGCTCGCAGAGCGTGAGCGAGGCGCTCGAGGTGCTCAAAGCCGACTTGAAAGCACTCACCGCCGAGGTCCAGGTCGAACAGGCCGAGCACGACGAGGTCGTGGCGATCAAGCCCCTGTTCCTTGTGAGTGATTATCAGTGAGATAAAATGTTGAACTGCTCTGTGCAAGCTGCACAGAGCAGTTTTCTTTTCACCCTTCGCAGCTGTTGAAGTTCAAAATATTAAACTTTTTGTTTATTTTATGCTTGCAATCCCGCGCGCTTTGTGTATAATAAATTCGGTTTAGCAAAAAGCTACCAAAAGTTTAATATTTTGAACACAGACGGGAGGTCGGTTTTATGGACATTGGCAATAAGATCAAAGAACTGCGAACGCGCAAGGGACTGACTCTGGAGGAGCTCGCCAGCCGAAGCGAGCTGACGAAGGGGTTTTTGTCCCAATTGGAGCGCGACCTCACCTCCCCGTCCATCGACTCTCTGAGCGACATTTTGGAGGCGCTCGGCACGAACCTCGCCGAGTTCTTTCAGGAGGATAAAAACGACCAGTTCATCTTCCGCGCCGACGATTTTTTTGTCGACGAGCGCGAGGACTGCACAGTCAACTGGATCGTTCCCAACACGCAGAGAAATCAGATGGAGCCGATCCTGCTTGAGCTGCCCGAGGGCGGCGAGAGCTTTACGGTCGAGCCGCACGACGGCGAGGAATTCGGCTATGTCGTCGAGGGCAGCATCGTGCTGGTCTGCGATGGCGAGGAGCAGGCGGTGCGCCGCGGCGAGACCTTTTATCTCCACGGGCGCAGCTTTCACCAGCTCAAAAACACGCGCAAGACCACCGCGCGTGTGCTGTGGGTCTCGACCCCTCCCCTGTTCTGATTTTTACCGATAAGGAAAGGATTTTGAAATCATGCCTGAACAGAAGAAGCTGATCCAGTTTAAGAATATCGTCAAGAGCTTTGAGGATGGGCAGGTCGTCCTCAAGGGCGTCAGCCTTGACATCTATGAAAACGAATTCGTCACCCTGCTCGGCCCATCGGGCTGCGGCAAAACGACGCTGCTGCGCATCCTCGGCGGCTTTTTGCAGCCGAGCGAGGGCAAGGTGCTCTTTGACGGCGAGGACATTGTGAATGTCCCCGCCTACAAGCGCGAGATCAACACCGTGTTTCAGAAGTACGCGCTATTTCCGCACATGAACGTCTACGACAACATCGCCTTCGGCCTGACCATCAAGAAGGAGCCGAAGGATGTTATCGCGCAGAAGGTCATGCGTATGCTGCGCCTTGTGAGTCTTGAGGATTACGCCGACCGCAATGTGACCGAGCTCTCCGGCGGCCAGCAGCAGCGCATCGCCATTGCCCGCGCGCTCGTCAACGAGCCGAGTGTGCTGCTGCTCGACGAGCCGCTCGGCGCGCTCGACCTGAAGCTGCGCAAGGAGATGCAGGAGGAGCTCAAGTACATCCAGCAAGAGGTCGGCATCACCTTCATCTTTGTCACGCACGATCAGGAGGAGGCGCTGACGATGTCCGACAAGATCGTCGTAATGAACGCAGGCGAGATCCAGCAGATCGGCACGCCGACCGAGATCTACCGCTACCCTGTCAACGAGTTCGTTGCCAACTTCATCGGCGAGACGAACATCATCGACGGCGTGATGCAGGGCGATGACCTCGTGGTCTTTGAGGACAAGAAGTTCCCCTGCCGCGCCCGCGGCTTCAGCAAGAATGAAAAGGTCGATGTCGTGATCCGTCCCGAGCATCTTGACATCGTCCCCCGCGCCGAGGGCATGCTCAAGGGTGTAGTAAAGTCGCAGCTCTTCAAGGGGATGCACTACGATACCGTCGTCGAAACGCGCGTCGGCACGACCATCACCGTCAAGATGCAGGTCTCGCAGGACCGCCCCGTGTTCAACGAAGAGGCGGGCGAGAAGATCAGCGCCAACTCCTTCCTTCTCGATGTGGAGGACGTCGGCGAGCTGGACGAGGCCAAGATCGTCACCCTCGCCTCCGCCGAGGCGTGGGACAGCGAGACCGAAGACTACATCTCCATCAAGAGCGTCGAGCACGACATTAAGCCCGAGGTCGGCAGCTACTCCGTCACCTTCTCCACCGCCGCCGGCACCGCCATCACGGTCAAGGCCGCGGTCATGGCGGAAAACCGCGTGGAGAGCAAGGTCTATCAGGAAGAAATTTACGCGATGAACTTCTTCAAAAAGGTCGAGGACATTCAGGAAAGCATGGCGCTCGACACCGACCTTGAGACTTGGGCGAGCGCGTCCGCGTGGTCCCTCGAGGACGGCGAGCAGGTCGAGATCACCGATGTGAAGTACGACTTCGACCCCGAGACCATCGAACCGGGCGTCTATGATGTGACCTTCTCCACCGAGGGCTATGAGTATAAGGTCTCCACCACCCGCGCCTGCGAGGAGGGCGCCGAGGTCGGTCTCATCTTCCGTCCCGAGGACATCCATGTGATGAAGAAGGAGGGCCAGTGGTGAAGCAGTTTCGTTCCATGACGTACCCTTATGTTGCATGGATCAGCGTGATGATCGTGCTGCCGATGCTGCTCATCGTGCTCTACGCCTTCACCGTTTCCGGCAACGAGGTGCTGACCTTCCAGTTCACCTTTGATAACTTCAAGCGCTTTGTCACCGACACCGTGTTCATGGAGGTGCTCGGCCGCTCGCTCTACATCGCCGTGCTCACGACGCTTTTGTGCATCGTGCTCGGCTATCCCGTCGCCTATGCCATCGCGCAGATGCCGAGCCGCTCGAACACCATCATGATCCTGCTCATCACCATGCCGACATGGGTGAATATGCTCGTGCGCACCTATGCGTGGATGGGCATTTTGCAGGATGAGGGCATCCTTAACACCTTTCTCGGCTTTTTTGGTATCGGTCCGGTCAATATGATCCACACCAGCTTTGCCGTTATTCTCGGCATGGTGTATAACTTCGTTCCCTTTATGATTTTGCAGATCCACACCTCGCTCGCCAAAATGGACAAGAGCCTGCTTGAAGCGGCGAACGACCTCGGCGCGACGCCGGTACAGGCATTTCTCTGCGTGACGCTGCCGCTCTCCCTGCCCGGCGTCATCTCCGGCATCACGCTCGTGTTCCTGCCCGCTGTTTCCAGCTTCTTTATCCCGAAGCTCCTCGGCGGCGGACAGTTCGTGCTTGTCGGCAACATCATCGAGTCGCAGTTCCTCACCTCCGGCGACTGGAACTTCGGCAGCGCCATTTCCCTCATCATGGCCATCATCATCATGCTCTCGATGTGGCTCACGCGCAAGGTCGATGTGCAGCCCGCAAGCCGCGGAAAGGAGTGAGAGACGATGAAAAAGAAAACCGCACTTTCCTCAAAGATCATCCTCGCGCTGACGATGCTGTTCTTCTATCTTCCCATTCTCTACATCATCGTCTTTTCCTTCAATGATTCCCGCTCGCTCACAAAATTCGGCGGCTTTTCGCTGCGCTGGTATGAGAAGATGTTCGCGGACTCCACGATGATGGAGGCCGTGCTCTACACCGTGCTCATCGCCGTGATCGCAACGATCGTTTCCACCGTGGTCGGCACCATCACCGCCATCGGCCTCTCCAAGTCCAGAAGGGTCGTGCAGGCGATGGTCGAGCGCGTGAACGACCTGCCCGTGATGAACCCTGACATTGTCACCGGCATCAGCCTGCTGATGTTCTTCAGCGTGCTGGCAGTGAAAAAGGGCTTCCTCACGCTGCTGCTCGCACATATCATGTTCTGCATCCCCTATGTCATGCTCTCGGTCACGCCGAAGCTGCGCTCACTCGATCCGAACCTGATCGATGCGGCGATGGACCTCGGCGCGACACCCTTTCAAGCGCTCACGAAGGTCATCGTGCCGCAGATCCGCCCCGGTATCATCTCCGGCGCGCTGATCGCCTTTACGATGAGCTTTGACGATTTCGTCATCTCCTACTTCACCACGGGCAACGGCGTGAACAACATTTCCATTCTCGTCTACACCATGTCCAAGCGCGTCAACCCCTCCATCAACGCGCTCTCCACGCTCGTGATCGTTGCCATCACGCTGGTGCTCGGCATTGTCAATCTGGTGCCGATCCTGCATGAAAAGCGCGCAAAAGCAGATGGTGAAAAGGGAAATACCTTTGCAGTAAACCGCAAGCTGACGGCCGCCATCGCCGCTGTGCTGGTGCTCGCTGTGCTCGGCGGGACGGTCGGCGCGGGCATGGCACGGCAGCACAAGAACGCCGCCGCCATTGAAAAATACGGCAGCAATGTTTTGAAACTCTATCTCCCCGGCGAATACCTCGGTGAGAATGTCATCGGCGACTTTGAAAAGCAGTTCGGCGTGAAGGTTATCGTGGAGAATTTCGACTCCAACGAAATGATGTATACCAAGCTCATGGCAGGCGACCGCTACGATGTGGTCATTCCCTCGGACTACATGATCGAGCGCTTGATGAAGGAGGACTTCCTTCAGCCGCTCAACCACAGCCTGCTCCCGAACCTTGAGAACATGGACGACGCCGTGCGCGGCATGAGCTACGACCCCGATAACGAGTGGTCCGTCCCCTACTTTTGGGGCAGCGTCGGCATCGTCTACAACCACGAGAATGTCGATCCCGTCGTGGTCGAGGCACAGGGCTGGGAGGTGCTGCGCAACACCGACTACGCCGGCCATCTCTACATCTACGACTCCGAGCGTGACTCGTTTATGATGGCCTTCAAGGCGCTCGGCTACTCGATGAACACCTCCGATCCCGACGAGATCAACGCCGCCTATGAGTGGCTGCTGCAGCTCAACAACACCATGTCCCCCGTCTATGTGACCGACGAGGTCATCGACGGCATGATGAACGGCTACAAAGACCTCGCGGTCGTCTACTCCGGAGACGCCACCGTCATTCTCGACGAGAACGAGGACATGAGCTTCTTCATGCCGAGCGAGGGCACGAACATCTGGTGCGACGCGATGGTCGTGCCTGCGAACGCGGAGAACCCCGCCCTCGCGCACGAGTTCATCAACTATATGCTCACCTATGAGGCTGCATTTGACAATACGGAAACAGTGGGGTATACTTCTCCCAATGCAGAGGTATTCGAGGAGATGACCTCCTCCGAGGATCTCTATGCAGAAAATGCCGCCTACCTGCCCCGCTCCGGCTATGAGAAGGATGAGATGTTCCATGACAATCAAATTCTCATGCGCGAGCTGAGCAAGCTCTGGATCAAGGTCAAGGCGGCCAAGTAAAAAACACCGCACAAAAGAAAGGAAGCATACCCATGCAGATCGGAGACACCTACGAGTACAAAAATGTTGTCACCAAGGAGCGGACCGCTGGCGCGCTCGGCTCCGGCGGGCTGGACATCTTCGCCACCCCCTTCCTCATTTGCTGGATGGAGGCCGCGGCCTACTACTACATGAAGGAGCATCTGAGCGAGGATAAGAGCAGCGTCGGCACGATGGTCAACATCCGCCATGTCTCCCCCTCCCCCATCGGTGTGGAGATCACAGCGAAGGCCGAGCTGATCGCCATCTCCGAAAACGGCAAGATGTATACCTTCAAGGTTTCGGCATACGATAACAAGGGTCTCATCGGCGAAGGCACGCACGAGCGCGCCATCATCGACTGCGAGCGCTTCATGAAGAAGTGTCAGGCCAAGCTGGAAGCATAAGAAATAAGGAGGAAGCCCATGCATTACTACGGAGCCGTCTACCGTCCGCCGAGCGAGGCATACAGCCTGATCGTGCAGTGCACGCTCGGATGCAGCCACAACAAATGCGCGTTCTGCAATATGTACAAGGAGAAGAAATTCTCCATCCGTCCGGTGGAGGACATTCTGCGCGACCTCGCCGAGGTGCGCAGCTACGAGCGGCGCATTGAGCGCATCTTTCTCGCCGACGGCGATGCGCTGATTTTGCCGATGGACTATCTTCTGAAGGTGCTGGACTTTATCCGCGAATACTTCCCCGAGTGTACGCGCGTGGCGGCCTACGCAACCACCAAGGCAATCGTACGCAAGACCGACGAGGAGCTGCGCACCCTGCGTGAGCACGGGCTGGCGCTCGTCTACATCGGTCTGGAAAGCGGCAATGAGGAGCTGCTCTTGAAGTTCAACAAGGGCGTCACAGCCGCCGAGACCGTTGAAAATGCTCTTCGCTGCAAGGCAGCGGGCATCGCAATCTCCGTCACCGCCATCAACGGCATGGCGGGGCTCAACGGCGACTGGCAGTCCCACGCCATCGACACGGCGAAGGCCGTGAGCGCCATGAAACCGGAGTTCATCGCCTTTCTGACGCTGCGCGTCTACTCCGGCACGCCCCTGCACGACTGGATCGAAGCGGGCGACTTTGTGATGATGGAGCCTGCCGACCTGATGCGCGAAACGCGGCTTTTCCTCAAGCACATCGACTCCGAGGGGAGCGTCTTCCGCTCCAATCACGCCTCGAACTACCTTCCCCTCGGCGGTACGCTCAACCGCGACCGCGAGGCTCTTATTCAAACCATCGACGCCGCACTCGACGGCAAGGTCCGTCTGCGCCGCGCGGTGGAGCTGGGACTGTAAGCATCTTTTGAATGACAGCATGAAAAACGCAAGACCTGCCATTGGCAGGTCTTGCGTTTTCTTATCAGAACAGCGTCATCTGGCTGGTGTCCGCCATGCCGGCGAAGGAGCCGAGCGCGCGGAGCTGCTCGATGTGCGTCTTGGAAAGCTTATTGCAGCACATGGAGAATTCCTCGACCGAGATGAACTCCTTGCCCTGCCGCTTCTCGACCGTGTCGAGCGCCGCGGCCTCGCCGAGACCGTGCACCGAGGTGAACGGCGGCAGGAGCCCGCCCTCCGTGACGGTGAATTTCGTCGCGTCGGAGCGGTAGATGTCGATGGTATCGAAGTGAAAGCCGCGGCGGTAGAACTCGTAGCAGACCTCGAGCGTAGTCATCAGGTCCTGCTCGGCGGCGGAGGCGTCCTTATTGTTTTCGATCTCGCGGATCTTGCGCTTGACCGCGTCAATGCCTGCGCAGCAGTATTCCGCGTCAAAGGCCTTCGCGCGGACGGTGAAAAAGGTCGCGTAGAATGCCAGCGGCTCATGCACCTTGAACCACGCGATGCGAAACGCCATCATCACATAGGCGACCGCGTGCGCCTTCGGGAAGAGATAGCCGATTTTGGCGAGCGACTCGATGTACCACTGCGGCACATCGTGCTCCTGCATTGCCTCGACCCAACCGTCCTGAAAGCCGCCCTTTTTGACCTTGCCCTTGCGCACGGCCTCCATGATCTTGAAGCTCATCTTCGGGTCAAGACCCATCGAGATGAGGTAGAGCATGATGTCGTCACGGCAGCCGACCGTTTCCAGAACGCTTGCCGTACCGCTGACGATCAGCTCGCGCGCGTTGCCGAGCCACACATCCGTGCCGTGCGAAAAGCCGGAGAGACGCACGAGCGTGTTGAAATCCTTCGGCTGTGTATCAACGAGCATCTGGCGCGTGAAGCGCGTGTTGAACTCGGGAATGGCGACCGCGCCGGTGGGACCGAGCAGGTCGTCGTCTTCAAAGCCAAGCACCTTCGACGAGGTGAAAATGCTCATCGTGTCGGGGTCGTCAAGCGGGATCTCGCGGGCGTTCACGCCGGTAAGATCCTCGAGCATACGAATCATGGTGGGGTCATCGTGCCCGAGCATATCGAGCTTGAGCAGATTGTCCTCCATGCAGTGGTATTCAAAGTGCGTGGTGACGGTTTCGCTGTCCTCCGCGTCGGCGGGATGCTGGACAGGACAGAAATCCTCGATCTCCATATCGTCCGGCACGACGACCAATCCACCGGGATGCTGGCCGGTCGTGCGGCGCACGCCGACGCAGCCCGCCGTCAGGCGGTCGATCTCCGCCGCGCCCGACTGGATGCCGTTTTCCTCCAGATATTTCTTGACAAAACCGAAGGCGGTCTTTTCCGCCAGCGTACCGATGGTGCCCGCACGAAATACCTGCGTTTCGCCGAACATCTCGATCGCGTGGCGATGCGCCCGCGCCTGATATTCGCCCGAGAAGTTCAGGTCGATGTCCGGTACCTTGCCGCCGCCGAAGCCAAGGAAAGTCTCGAACGGAATATCGAAGCCGTCCTTAACATACTTCGTGCCGCAGACGGGGCAGTTTTTATCCGGCATATCCGCACCGCAGCCGTAGCTGCCGTCGGTGACGAACTCACTGTTGCGGCACTTCGGACAGCGGTAGTGCGGTGGGAGCGAGTTGACCTCGGTGATGCCGGACATATAGGCGACGAGCGACGAGCCGACGCTGCCTCGTGAGCCGACGAGATAACCACACTCCAAACTGCGCCGGACAAGCTTCTGCGCCGACATATAGACCACATCGTACTTGCCGAGGATGCCGCCCAGCTCAATGTCCAAACGGTCCTTGATGAGCTTTGGCGGCTCGTCGCCATAGAGCGCGTGGACCTTATCCCACACAAGGCGGTTGAGGTCCTCCTCGGAGTTTTCGAGGCGCGGCGGGAAGAGTTTACCCTTCGGCAGCAGCTCGATCTCCTCCACCTCGTCGGCGATGGCGCGCGTGTTGGTCACAACCACCTCGTAGGCCTTCTCCTTGCCGAGGTATTCAAATTCCCTAAGCATTTCGTCCGTCGTGCGGAAGTAAAGCGGCAGCGGCGCGTTGGCGTCGGGGAATTTCTTCGAGGCGAGCAGAATATGGCGGTAGACCTCGTCCTCCGGCTCCTGAAAATGCACGTCACCGGTGGCGACCACTCTTTTGCCCAGCTCCTCACCAAGCCGGACGATGGTGCGGTTATAGTCGCGCAGCTCCTCCTCGCTCTTGACCGCGCCCTCGCGCAGCATGAAGAGGTTATTGCAGATGGGCTGAATTTCGAGATAGTCGTAGAAGGACGCGATGCGCTTGAGCTCGTCCCAATCCTTGTGGTCCGCGACGGCGCGGAACAGCTCGCCCGCCTCGCAGGCCGAGCCGACGATCAGCCCCTCGCGGTGCGCGATCAGCTCGCTTTTCGGAATGATCGGCACGCGCTTGAAGTATTTGAGGTTCGAGAGCGAAATGAGCTGATAGAGGTTTTTAAGTCCCGTCTTGTTCTTGGCGAGCAGGATGATGTGCTTGGGAAAACGATTGGACTTGCTCCCCAGCGGGCGCAGCTTGACCATCTCTGCGTTGATCTGCTGCAAGCGCGTCACGCCGCGCTCTGCGAGCATGGGGAAAAACTTCGTGAGCATCTGCGCCACCGGCACGGCGTCGTCCGACGCGCGGTGGTGGTTGAACTGCGGCAGCTGCAAATGGTCGGCGACAATGTCGAGCTTATATTTTCCAAGCCCCGGCAGCAGATTTTGCGCCAAAATGAGCGTGTCGATATAGGTCGGCTCAAATGGGATGCCGCACCTTTGGCAGCCCGCGCGGATAAAGCTGATGTCGAACTCTGCATTGTGCGCCGCAAGCGGCGCGTCGCCCGCGAAGGCAAGAAACGCCGCAAGCGCGTCGGCGAGCTTCGGCGCGCCTCGCAGCATCTCGTCCGTGATGCCGGTGAGGCCGATGATCTCCGGCGTGAGCCGCCGCTCGGGGTCCACAAAGGTCTGGAAGGTCTCGACGATCTCGCCGTCTCTCAGCCGCACGGCGCCGATCTCGGTGATAGCCTCCTGCATGACCTTGAGACCGGTCGTCTCGATGTCAAAGCAGACGATCTCATCGGAAAAGCCGATGTCCCGCTTCCCATGAATGGCGATACGGTCGTCGAGGTTATTGACGAAGTAGCCCTCGCAGCCGTAAAGGACTTTTATTTTACCCTCTCCGGCGTGCCAAGCATCGGGGAAAGACTGTGCGACGCCGTGGTCGGTGATGGCGATGGCTGGCATTCCCCATTTTGCCGCGAGCTTGACGACGCTGCCCGTGTCGGTCAGCGCGTCCATGTTGGACATTCGCGTATGCAGGTGCAGTTCCACGCGCTTTACCTCGGCGGTGTCCTGTCGGCTCTCGTGCGTGATCTCGGTGATGTCGCGCGGGTTGAGCTGCATATCGTGGCCGTCGTAGGTCAGCTCCATCGTACCCGCGACGCGCAGCCACATACCGCTGGAAATGCGGTCGCGCAGCGGCGCGACCTCGCGCTCGAGCATCCGCTTGCGCACGATGACCGAGCCCTCGTAGTCGGTCATCTCAATAAGCGCCAGCCACATACCCGGCTGGCGCAGCTCGCGGAACTCGCACTTGAAGACCTTGCCCTCGACCACGACATTGCCCGCCTTCGGGTTCAGCTCGGTCATCGGCACGGGGTGGCCCTTGATCTCGCGCCCCATGATGAGCTTGCCCGCAGGGCGCACCTTCTTCGCGCTGCCGCCGGCGTTAGCACTAAGCTGCTCCTGCTTGGGAAAGCCGCCTTGCGTGAGCGAAATATGCACGGCGTTGAGCGCAAAGCGCTCAGCCAAAAGCTGCTCCAACACGCTGCGCTCGGTGTCTGTGACCTCCTGCAGCACCGTCAGCGCAAGCGTCATCGTGCGGCTCTCCTGCTCCACCGTAACATCGCTCACGCGGGCATCGGTGAGCAGCACGCGCAGGCCGATCGGCGGCGCAAAGCCCTCAAATAATTCAAAAAACGGTATTCTTTGTGCCATTTCTCCGCTTCTCTCTTATAATTTCTCGATCTCGTCCAGCAATGCATCCAGCAGCTTCTCCTGCGGGACCTTATACAACACCTCGCCGCGGCGGAAAATCAGCCCCTCGCCCTTGCCGCCTGCGACGCCGATGTCCGCCGCGCTCGCCTCGCCGGGGCCGTTGACGATGCAGCCCATGACCGCGACGGTGATGGGCTTATCACAGTCCTCAAGGCGGCGCTCCAGCTCCTCCGCCAGCGGGATCATATCGTAAGCCGTGCGTCCGCAGGTCGGGCAGGAGATGAGGTTCACGCCGCTCTTGCGCAGCCCACAGGCGCGCAAAATGCGCTTGGCGGCATAAACCTCCTCCACCGGCTCGGCGGTCAGCGACACGCGCATCGTGTCGCCGATGCCCTCGCACAGCAGCCCTCCGATGCCGATGGCGGACTTCAAAAGGCCCATTGAGGGTGTACCCGCCTCGGTCACGCCGAGGTGCAGCGGATAGTCCACCCGCTCGTGCAGCAGACGGTACGCCGCCATGTTGAGCGGCACATCGGAGCTTTTGACCGAGAGGCATATATCCGTAAAGTCAAATTTCTCCAGCAGCGCAACATGGCGCAGCGCGCTTTCGACGAGCGCCTCCGGCGTCACGCGGCCGTACTTTGCCAGCAGCTCCTTTTCGAGCGAGCCGCCGTTCACGCCGATGCGGATGGGGACGGCGTGCGCGCGGCAGCAGTCCACGACCGCCTTCACGCGCTCCTCCCCGCCGATGTTGCCGGGGTTGATGCGGATTTTGTCTGCGCCGCGCTCCGCGGCGGCGATGGCAAGGCGATAGTCAAAATGGATGTCCGCCACAAGCGGGATATGGATGCGGCTCTTGATGGTCTCGACCGCCTCGGCGGCCTCTATCGTCGGCACGGTCACGCGGACGATCTCGCAGCCCGCCTGTTCCAGTCGTAAAATTTGCTCGATGGTCGCCTGCGCGTCCTCGGTTTTCGTGTTGCACATCGACTGAATGGTGACAGGTGCGCCGCCGCCGAGCGCCACGCCGCCGACCATGATCCTCTTCGTCATGCCTCTCCCCTCCTCACAGCAGCTTCATCACATCGCGGAAGGTGATGAAGAGCATCAGCGTCATCAGCAGGGCAAAGCCCGCCATGTGGATATAATTTTCATATTTCGGCGGGATCTGACGCTTGAACATCGCCAGTGCCGCGGCGTTGACCACGAGAAAAAACACCTTGCCGCCGTCGAGTGCGGGGAACGGGATCAGGTTCATCACGGCAAGGTTGACCGCGATGAGCGCGGCAAAGTAGAGAATGCTCTCCGCCGCCGCGGCAAGACCGTTCTCGTTGTTCGCCTCGGCCTCCTCCTGCGCCGTTTCTCCCACATCCTTGATGGTCGAAACGATGCCGACCGGCCCGCTCAGATCGTCGATCCCCGCCGAGCCGTTCACCAGCATCTTGAGACTCATGCGCACGAGACGCACGAAGTCGAGCGTGTTATACCAGCTGTATTGCAGGCGAACGAGCGGCGTTGCCTCGACCACACCGCCGTAGGTGAAGCCGTAGCGGCGGCTCTCCTTGCCGTTTTCGTCCGTATAGGTCTGAAGCGTCAGGGTGCGCTTGAGCTTTTCGCCTCCGCGCTTGACCGTCAGCTCAATGGCGCCGTCCTCTCCCATGTCGGTGACGCCCAGCACCGTCCCCACATCACTTTTGAGATAGATGCGCTCGCCGTTGATGGCGTAGATCACATCGCCGACCATCAGCCCGCTCTCGCCCTGCTGGGGAAACGCGGGGTCAAGGGCCACGATCTCCGCCGTATAGAAGCCCTGCGCGCCCGCATAGAGGCAGAGCATGATGACAAAGCCGGTGAGAAAGTTCATCGCCGCGCCCGCAACAAAGATGAAGAGCTTTTTCCAAAAGCCCTGCTTTTCCAGCGCGCGCGGATCGTCGCTCGCCTCGTCCTCGCCCTCCATGGCGCAGTAGCCGCCGATGGGAAGAATACGCAGCGAGTACTCCGTCTCGCCCTTTGTCTTATGAAAGATCGCGGGTCCCATGCCGATGGAAAATTCGTTGACGCGCACGCCGCAGGCTTTTGCGGCGAGGAAATGCCCCAGCTCATGCACGGCGATGAGCACGCCGAAGATCAAAATGGCAGCGATGATATACATGAAATAACTCCTTA
>OIXG01000219.1_pt1 | contig 72608 bp, 57 predicted proteins | sample 1587731 | NCBI WGS metagenome assembly OIXG01 (sample SAMEA3888908, study PRJEB22519) | human gut metagenome | biome: human gut; feature: human-associated habitat; material: faeces | place: Denmark | collected 2010 | reverse complement strand
AAACGTCACTCGCGCCTCACGATAGTAAGGCGCGGTTGAGAGTTGTCACGAAACGCAGGGGTTCATGGCGAAGCCATGTACACCGCACCTGATTGCACAGCGCGTGCAGCTCTTCAAGATAAAAACTGCCAATGTGCGGGGTCAAGGGGTAAGACCCCTTGCCTTTCTCTGGGGGTTCCAAAGGGGGTATTCTCTTTGGAAAGAGAATACCCCCTTTGTCTCGCGCCCCCCTGCGAATAGGGGGACAAAAAGCAGCAGCGCTTTCACGCTGCAAAAACCCACCGCGCAGCGCGCGGACAATAAGGAGTTATTATGTTGAAAAACGTCAAATGCGCCCGCTGCGTCAAGTGCGGGAAAGAATACGAGGCCACGGCGAACCTCACGAACTGCTCGTGCGGCGGCATTCTCGACATCATCTATGACTACGACTACATCAAAAAGAACCTGACGAAGGAAACGCTCAAGTCCCGCCCGAACACGATGTGGCGCTACCGCGAGCTGCTGCCGGTCGAGGAGACGACACCCGACACGCCGCTGCGCGTGGGCTGGAGTCCGCTCTACGAAGAGCCGCGCCTTGCAAAGCAGCTCGGCCTCAAAAAGCTCTGGGTCAAGGACGACGGACAGAACCCGACGGCGTCGCTCAAGGACCGCGCGTCCGCCATGGCGGTCGCCAAGGCGGGGGAGGCGGGCGCGAAGATCATCGCCTGCTCGTCCACGGGCAACGCCGCAAGCTCTCTTGCGGGCAACGCCGCGGCCGCGGGCCTCAAGACATTCATCTTCGTTCCCGAGCGCGCGCCCAAGGGTAAGGTCGCGCAGCTGATGACCTTCGGCGCAAACGTGATCTCCGTCAAAGGCAACTATGAAGAGACGTTCGAGCTGTCGAAAAAGGCCATCGACAAGTGGGGCTGGTACAACCGCAACGCGGCCATCAACCCTTATCTTTCCGAGGGGAAGAAGACCGTCTCGCTCGAGATCGCCGAGCAGCTCGACTGGAAAATGCCGGACTATCTCGCCATCTCCGTCGGCGACGGCTGCACCATCGCAGGCGTGTGGAAGGGCCTCAAGGACCTGTACGCCATCGGCTTTATCGACAAGCTCCCGCGCCTTATTTCCGCGCAGGCCGAGGGCTGCCACCCCATCAACCGCGCCATCGCGGAGAACAAGCCCTGGGAGCCGATGGAGGAGAACACGCTGGCCGACTCCATCGCCGTCGGCGTGCCGCGCAACGCGGACAAGGCGCTCATGGTGATCCGCGAGTCGAACGGCATCGTCGTGAACGTGACGGACGAGGAAATCATGGCGGCGCAAAAGCTGCTCGGCACGACCTGCGGCGTTTTCGGCGAGCCCGCGGGCGTCACCGGTACGGCGGCAGTCAAGAAGCTCTGCGAGCAGGGCGCGCTCGGTGAGAACGACACGGTCGTCTCCGTCGTGACGGGCAACGGCCTCAAGGACGTGGCCAACGCCATCAAATTCTGCGGCGAGCCGATGAGCCTGCCGAACGACCTTGACCTGCTGGTCGAGGAATTCGACAAGCGCGGCATCAGGACCGACGCATAAAAGAACAAAAGAAGCGCCCCACGAACCAAGCCGGTTCGCGGGGCGCTTTTGATTATACAAAATGATTTTTAATAAAGGGAATGACATTGAGCAGTGCCGAGATCAGCGTGGAGACCGCGAACACGAAGACCGCGAGCAGCGGTACGGAGAAAAAGGCATTGCAGGAGAAGGTATCGATGCCGAAATGCTGCAATAGCTCGATGACCATGGGATGAACGAGATACACGCCGAAGCTGTATTTCGACAGCTTGCGGAGAAGGGCATACGCCTTTTCGCCCATGCGCGGGAAATTCAGATGCTGCTTGGCAAAGACGAAGATCGGCACGCTGGTGCAGAGAACGTTGAGGTCGTTGTAGTTATAAAAGGTGGCATTTGGCGCGCCCTGCGCTCTGGAGAGAACGGCGGGAGCGATGATGGAGAAAAGAAGGGCGGCTATGCCGACGCAATAGAGCATGATCTCCTCTCTGTGGCTGAAGCTCCTGCGGCTGAGATAGTACCCGCCGACAAAATAAACGGTAAAGCCGAGCGGAAAAAAGCAATAGGAGTACATGATGACCGTGCGGATGACGGTGCTTGCCTCATGCGAAACGAAGGAGGTGAACAGGGCAAGCTGGGGGAGAAGAAAGGTGAAAAGAAACGCAAGCAGCAGAAAGTAGCGCATGAGCGTTTCATTCTGTACGATGGGCCGCAGCAGCGGGATGAGCAGATACAGCCCCACGATCATGTAGAGAAACCAGAGGTGATAGTGCCCTGTGATGAGCTGCGAAAGCACGACCGAAAGCGGTGCATGGCGAAAGATTAGGTCGACGAGCGCGTAGCAGCCGGACCAGAAGAGAAAGACCGTGGCGATGCGCGCGACATTCTTTTTGAGGATGGCAGAGATGCTGACATCGCGCCCGAGAAACAGCGCGCCGCTGATCATCACAAAGATGGGGACAGACCATTTTCCTGTGGTACAGTAGAGATTGAAGGCAAACCACGCCCGTGAACTGACGTCAACATCTGCCCAGTGCTGCGCGGCAAGATGCACGAAAACAACAAAGAAGATCGCCACGATGCGGAGAATGTCGAAATAGATCACGCGCCTGCGCGTGGAATGCTCTGCTGGCATGCTTAGCTCTCCTTTTCCGCAGCGTTACCAACCATCTCATTCTGCGCATCGTCAGACGCGGCATCGGGTGCGGACGCTTCCGCCGCAGGCTCTGCCGAGGCAGTTTCGGCCTCCTGCGCCTGCTGGGCGGCCATGGCCTCGGCGCGGCCTTCTTCGCGCGCCTGCTTTACGGCCTCCTCGCGGGTCTTTTCCGCCTTGGCGCGCTCCTTTTCGACCATGTGCTGAGCGTGCTTATTTTGCAGCTTGAACACCAGCCGCAGCACGAGCACGAACACCACGATCGCAAGGCCGAGCCAGCTCCAGAACTTGAGTTCGAAGAGCGTCTTGACCGTCCAGTACTTCGCCTGCATGCCGAGGAAGCAGAACAGGATCGACACGGCCAGCGCCGCGCCGAACAGCAGCACCCACAGCACCGACTTGACGGCGCTGCGCTTACGCACGCGCAGGTGCGCGATCAAAAACAGCAGACTCAGCAAAAAAAACGCAGGGAACTGCGCAAATAAAATTTCCCTCAGATCCATTGGTTACCTCACAGTGCGCATTTGCCGCGCTTCAAATATTTGCCCATCTTGCCGCCGACGACCTTGCCGCCGTCCACCTGCAGCTGACCGCGCAGGTAGACCTTCGACACACCGCCATTCGTGCGGAAGCCCTCGAACGGCGTGTAGCCCGCCTTGGAGAGCATGTCCGCGCCGTGGAGCACGTGACTCGCGCCGGGATCGTAGACGACGATGTCGGCGTCGCTGCCCGCAGCGATGACGCCCTTGCGGGGGAAGAGACCGTAGAGCTTGGCGGGATTTTCGCTCAGCGCGCGGCAGACGCCGCCGAGCGAGAGCTTGTTTTCATTGATGGCCACAGTGTAGACGACCTCGCCACGCGTTTCGACGCCGGGAAGACCGCCGGGGATCTTCGTAAAGTCGTCGCGGCCCATGTCCTTCTGCTCGAGCGTGAACGAGCAGTGGTCGGTCGAGATGGTCTGCACCTCGCCGCGGCGCAGCGCCTTCCAGAGCGCTTCACTGTCTTCCTGCGAGCGGATCGGCGGCGCGCAGACATAGCGCGCAGCGGAGGAAAAGTCGGGATCATAGTAAACGCCGTCGTCGAGCGCCAAATACTGCGGGCAGGTCTCGACATACACGGTCTGCCCGCGGCGGCGCGCCGCCGCGATCTCGTCAAGAGAAGCACGGTTCGTCGTGTGGACGATGATGACGGGCGCGTCGGCCGCCTGCGCGATGCGCAGCAGACGTGAGACGGCCTCGGCCTCCAAATAGTCGGGGCGGGAGATCGGGTGCGATACGACGTCTGCGCCCAGGCCGCTCGCCTTGAGTTCGGCGATGCGCGCGTCGATGACGCCCGCGTTCTCGCAGTGGACGCCCGCGATGCCGCCGCGGACCTTGAGCGCTTTCAGCGCGCGGTAGACCGCGCCGTCGCCGATCATCATGGCGGGGTAGGTGAGGTACATCTTGAAAGACGTGATACCGGCGTCGAACATCGCGTCGAGCTCAGACTCGATGCTCTCGTTCCAGTCGTCGATGGTCATATGGAAGCCGTAGTCGCAGTAGCACTTGCCGTCGGCCTTTTTATGCCAGAGATCAAGCCCGTAGGCAAGGGATTCCCCTTTATTGGGGCAGGCAAAGTCGATGACCGTCGTCGTGCCGCCGCGGATGGCGCTTTTGCTGCCGCTTTCAAAGTCGTCGGCCGTCGTGGTGTTGCACACGTCGAGATCGAAGTGCGTGTGCGCGTCGATAAAACCGGGGAAGAGCATGCAGCCCGTTACGTCGACGACCTCGCTCTGCGCGGCGAGCTCGGGCGGGATGTGGCCAAGCATTTCGACCTTTTCCCCGTCGATGAGCACGTCGGCGCGGCGGCAGCCGCGGCCGCTGACGACATAGCCGCCTCGAAGCAGTGTTTTCATGGAAGAAGCCTCCTTATCTGAGAGAAAAAATTCCGTACCAAATTGACAAAAGCATAGCATACTTTTTGCCCAATTTCCATAGAGTTTGGAAAAAATGTGAGAAGCGCCAAGATTTTTGCCGCAAATTCGGAACAATGCCGTATTGAGAAAGTAGCAGACATACGATACAATAAAATTATACTACATTCCGCTTTTATTTGTACAAAAAGCGAACTTTTGGCGCGCAGATCAACTGAGAGATGTGAAAAGAAGCTGTGTGTCACGAAGAGCAGACAGAGAAAAAGCGGAGTGAAAAAATTGAGGAGGAAAACACTATGCGCAAGTTCCTATCCGTCCTGCTCGCAATGGCGATGGTCCTCAGCCTGACTGTGACCAGCTTTGCGATCGAGGACACGGCAACTACAAGAGCGCCCGAAGTCATGACCGAAGAAGCGACGATGGCGGGCAAGACCGTGATCCTGCACACAAACGATGTGCACGGCGCGATCGAAGGCTATGCCTACATCACCGCGCTCAAGGCCGATTATGAGGCCAAGGGCGCCGAGGTCATCCTCGTTGATGCGGGCGACTACAGCCAGGGCGAAGTCTATGTCAGCGACACCAAAGGCCTCGATGCCGTCGAAATGATGAACGTCACGGGCTACGATGTCGTCACTCTCGGCAATCATGAGTTCGACTACGGTTATGCCCAGCTCAAGGAGAACATGACCAAGGCGGACTTCAAGATCCTCTGCGCGAATGTCTACGGTGAGGACGGCACCCCCATCTTCGATGCAAACTACACCTACACCACCAAGTCCGGCGTGAAGATCGGCTTCTTCGGCATGGAGACGCCCGAAGCGCAGACCAAGGCCAACCCCGCGCTCATCAAGGGTCTCAAGTTCGACACCGACCTCAAGGCAGTCGCCGAAAAGCAGCTTGAAGCGCTCAAGGATGACGATGTCGTCATCGCGCTTTCCCACCTCGGTGTGGATGATTCTTCCAAGCCCTATACCTCCTATGACCTCTACAATGCGGCCAAAGGTATCGACTTCATCATCGACGGCCACTCCCACAGTGTGATGACTAAGGGCAAGAACGGCGAGCCCATCCAGTCCACCGGTACGAAGTTCGCCAATATCGGCGTGATCGTCATCGACGACGCCACCAAGAAGATCGAGAGCAACTCCCTCTACGAGATCAAGGAAGACACCGCCAAGGACGCGGCCGTTGCCGCTGCCGCGCAGAAGATCATCGACCGCATCGACAAGGAGTACGGCGCGGTCTTCGCCAAGAGCAAAGTGGAGCTCAATGGCGCGAAGGCCCCCAACGGCAACCGCGACGGTGAGACCAACAACGGCGATCTCATCACCGATGCAATGCTCTGGAAGGTCATGCAGAACAAGGAAGGCCTGACCGTGAATGAAGACCATGTGGTCGCCATCACCAACGGCGGCGGTATCCGCGCGGCCATCAAGGTCGGCGATGTCACCAAGAAGGATATCAAGACTGTTCTCCCGTTCGGCAACACCATCGAAGTGATTTATGTCACCGGCACTGAACTGCTCGAGGCACTCGAAGCCTCCACGTTCTGCGTGCCTGAGTCCATCGGCGGCTTCCCACAGGTCAGCGGCATCAGTTACACCATTTCCACCGGCGCTGTCTATGACGCGAATGCCGAGACCTATCCCGCTTCCACCTACTACGGTCCAAAGTCCATCAACCGTGTGACCATCAACAGCATCAACGGCAAGGAGTTCAAGGCGAATGACACCTATGCGGTCGTTACCAACAACTTCTGCGCCGAGGGCGGCGACACCTACTACGCTTTTGCGGCGGCGACCTCCAAGTTTGATACCGGTGTGACGCTTGATATGGCAGTGATGGATTACATCACCACCGAGCTCAAGGGCGTGATCGGCGAGCAGTATGCCGCGCCTCAGGGCCGCATTCTGATGAACCCGTTCAAGGATGTCAAGGTTTCCTCCTGGTTCGGCAAGTATGTCATCGACCTCTACAATGACGGCATCATCAACGGCACCTCCGCCACCACCTATGCGCCCAACGACACCCTGACCTGGGCTGCCGCGCTCAAGCTCCTGCTTGTCAGCAACGGCAATCTCAAGGCTGCGGACGCCACCGGCGCCGACTGGAGCAAGAACGCCATCGCCAAGGCTGCTGAGCTCGGCCTCGTTGCTGCGGACCTCGACGGCACGAAGGCCATCTCCCGCCTCGAGTTCTGCCAGATCGCGGCCAAGCTCAACAAGCTTGCCGAGTCCAAGACCGAGAGCAAGTTCACTGACTGCACCGACGGTTACGTGATGGCGCTCGTCGACGCGAAGGTCATCGACGGTATGACCGCTACCACCTTCGAGCCCGATGCCTCTCTGACCCGCGCGCAGATCGCCAAGATCATCTATCAGCTGAACCTGATCGAGAAGTAAGGCAAAGCACAGAACAACGAAAAGGGCGCTGCTTGAAGCAGCGCTCTTTTTTTGCTTACAATAGGGAAGAGGGAGCCGGTGCGATGCACCGGCTCCCCGTTTCATTTTGCGATTTTGTTGTTATGCGTACAGGTAGCTGTACTTGTCGCGCACGGTGAGGATCAGAGCCTCAAGCTCGACGGGAAGATCGTTGTCGCAGGAGGCTAAGTCGTATTCCTTCACGCCGTCCTCGTAGCGCAGGCGGACCATGTCGTCGTCCTCGAAGAGCACGCCGTAGTTTTCGCTCTCGTCCATGTCCTCACGCGTATCAAAAAGGGTGAACTTATCGTGGCAGGGTTCGCTTGCGTAGGGGCAGAACTGCGTGCAGTTGCCGCATTCGTTGCACATCTTGTCGACATGGACGATCTCGTGCGAGCCGTCGGCCATCTTGATGACCACGTTCGCGCGGTTCGGGCAGGAATCGACGCAGTTTTCACACACGGTGGAGCACTGCAGGCAGCGCTCGCCATCGCAGACACACTTACTGGCCATCGAGAGGATACCCTTCTTGGCCTGCGCGTTGAACTCGGTCACATCGGCCTCGGCGGGGATGTCGTAGATGTGCGGGTGACCGACGACGATCTCGGCAAAGCGCGCGGCGTCGGCAATGCCCTCGACCACGGTGGCGGGGCCGCGGTGCGCGTCGCCCGCGCAGTACACGCCGGGAATGTTCGTCTCGAACGCGGGACCCTTGCGCTCCATCTCAATGCCGTTTGCGGCCATCAGCTCAGCGTCGACCTGCTCGCCCACGGCGGAGATGACCATGTCGCAGGGAATGGTGAACTGCTCGCCGGACTTGACGGGGCTGCGGCGGCCGCTCTCGTCCGGCTCACCGAGGATCATCTTATCGCACAGGAGTTTGCCACGGCTCTGCTTGACGGGCGCGGCCAGCTCGACAAATTCCACGCCGTCCGCGATGGCGAGCTGTAACTCATGCTCGTCGGCGGGCATGAACTTCTTCGTGCGGCGATAGAGAATGGTCGCATGCGCACCCATGCGCTTTGCAACGCGCGCGGCGTCCATGGCGGTGTTGCCCGCGCCGACAACGACGATGTTGCCGCTCAGGCAGGGCTTGACCTGCTTTTTCATGCGCTTCATCCACTCAATGACGCCCTGCACGTTGCCTTCCATGTCGAGCTTGCCGGGCTTCCACGCGCCGGTGGCCATCAGGATGTGCGTGTAGCCCATCTTCTTGAGCTGCTCAACGGACGGAGCAGGCTTGCCGAGCTTGACCTCGACGCCGTAGCGCTCCATGAGCGCGACGTCCTTGTCGATGGCCTCGTCGCTGATGCGGAAGGCGGGGATGACGTAGCGCGGCACGCCGCCGAGCTTGCGCTCGCGCTCGAAGATCGTGGTGGGAACACCCTCGCGGCCAAGGAAGTACGCCGCGGCGATACCGGTCGGGCCGCCGCCGACGATGGCGACCTTCTTGTCGTCAACGGGCTCGGGCATACGGAGCGACGCCATGAGCGCGCTGTAGCCCTTTTCCGCGGCGAGCAGCTTTGTCTCGCGAATGTGGACAGATTCCTCATAGAAGTTGCGCGAGCACTTGCCCTGGCAGCGGTGCGCGCAGATGGTGCCGGTGATAAACGGCAGGGCGTTCTTCTCGGTGATGAGCTTCAGTGCTGGGCCGTAGAGCCCCTTGCGGCAGAGCTCAAGGTATTCGGGAATGTCCTGCTCGATGGGGCAGCCGCCCTTGCAGGGCGCGGTAAAGCAGTCGAGCAGCGGCACCTGTTCATCTTTTTTGCGCGAGGGAAGCGGCTTGATGGCCTTGAGGTGGTGGAAGTCGTGCAGCGCGGAGGCGGCAAGGTCGGAGATCGCGGCGGGGTCGTTGCCGGAAAATGCGCGGTAGGGCATATCCTCGACCTTTTCGACCATCTGGTGCAGGCGGTTGTAGCCGCCGGGCTTCAAGATGGTGGTGGCAACGGTAATGGGCCAGATGCCGGCGGCAAAGAGCTTGTCACAGTTGAAGTAGTCCGCGCCGCCTGCGAACGAAATGCGCATCTTGCCGCCAAACTGGCGGGAGATGCGATTGCACATCTCAATCGTCAGTGGGAAGAGGCTGCGGCCGGACATGTACATTTCCTCGTTGGGAAGCTCGCCGCGCGTCGTGTCGACGGGGAAGGTGTTGGAGAGCTTGAGGCCGAATTCAAGGCCCTGCTTATCCGCGAGTTTTTGCAGCCGCTCGAACATCGGAACGGCGTCCTCCCACTGGAGGTCTTCGTTGAAGTGGTGCTCGTCGAAGACAATGTAGTCATAGCCCATGGAATCGAGGATGCTGCGCGCGGTCTTGTAGCCTAGAATGGTCGGGTTGCACTTGACGAAGGTGTGCAGGTGCTTTTCCTTGAGAAGATAGCTTGCGATGCGCTCGATCTCCTGCGGTGGGCAGCCGTGGAGCGTGGAGAGCGTAACGGAGCGGGAAACATTCGGGGAGATGGAGGCGATGAAGTCCTTTTTTTCGGGGAAGAGCTCGGTCAGGACTTTTTTACATTCCTTGAACTGCGCGGTCTTGCCCGCGTCCATCATGTTGTTGATATAGGTGTTGACCTTGCGGCCCTTGATGCCATCCAGGTCGTAGCCGACGGACATATTGAAGACGAACCCGTCGGGATCGCCGAAGCCGTAGACCTTGCTCATGACCTTGAGCGCGCACCAGGCCTTGATGTACTCGTCCTGCGCCTGCTGCACGGTCAGCTCGGTCGACCACTCCTGGTTGTAGCCCTCGTCAGCGGCGAGGATACAGGGGCGGGGAACACAGGCGGCAAGTTCCGCGCCGTCCATTTTCTGCACGGTCTTGACCTCGAAAAAGCGCGCGCCGGCGGCATAGGCCGCGATGATATTCTGCGCAAGCTGGCTGTTGGGGCCGGCGGCGGGGCCAAACGGTGTTTCGATGCGCTCGCCGAAGATCGGCAGGCTCTTGCCGCTTGCGTGGTAGTGCTTATGAACGCCGAACACGTCGCCACACTGCGCGTATTCGCTCGTCACCCAGTTCATCAGAGAGTCGAACGGAATGGGATACATTTTTTCAGACATTGTTTTTTCCTCCCGCTTGCTTAATAGGTTCTGTGATTCAGCTCGCCCCAGAGTTTCTTGGCCGCTTCTAAAATATGCGCGTTTTCGGCTTCTTCGTCGATGCCGACGAGCTCGCGGTCGAGCATGAGGGTCTTGCCGGCGGCGATGGTGGTTTGGCACTGGCGGCCCGTCATGCCGAAGATCATGTGGCCGTCGATATTCTCGTCGGAGAACGGGGTGAACGGCTTATAGTCCATGACGATGATGTCCGCCGCGGCACCGGGCTTCAGCACGCCGAGCGTGTCGGGGAAGTATTTCTCGCCGATCTTTGCGTTGTTCTTGAAGAGCATGTCCGTGACCTCGCACCAGCCGACGTTCGGCAGGCAGTTCTGGCTGCGCTGGGAGCAGAGGGCGACCTTGAGGGACTCGAGCATATCGTTCGTGTAGGCGTCTGTGCCCATGCCGAGAAGAATGCCGCGCTTGTGGAGTTGGAGGACGGGGCAGATGCCGATGGCGTTGCCCATGTTGGATTCTGGATTGTTCACGACCATCGTGCCGGTCTCTTTGATGATCTCCATTTCGGCGGTGTTGACGTGGATGCAGTGGCCGAGGATGGTCTTGGGGCCGAGAATGCCGTGATCCTGCAAGCGCTGGACGGGGCGGCGGCCATAGTTCTGGAGGGAGTCGTACACATCGTTCATGCCCTCGGACACGTGGATGTGATAGCCCGTGCGGCCGTTGTTGGCCGCGACCATGCGGTCGAAGGTCTTATCGGAGATCGTGAACAGCGCGTGGCCGCCGAACATTGCCGCGAGCATCGGGTCCTTATTCTTTTCGCATTCGGTGATAAAATCGGCGTTCTCCTGAATGGCCTGTAAGCACTTCTCCTCGCCGTCGCGGTCTGAGACCTCATAGCACAGGCAGGAGCGAAGGCCCAGGCGCTTGCTCTCCTCGGCAATCGTGTGGAGCGTGCCGGGGATCTCACCGTAAGAGGCGTGATGGTCGAAGATCGTCGTCACGCCCTGCTTGATGGAGTCCATGTACAGCGCGGTGGCGGACGCCCTTGTGCCGTCCATCATCAGATGGCGGTCGATGGCCCACCATGTGCCGTCAAGGACTTCGTAGAAGTTCGTCGGGTTGTTGCCGACGATGGAAAGACCGCGGGCGAGGGCGGAGTAGATGTGCGTGTGCGCGTTGATGAACGCGGGCATGATGACACCACCTTTGGCGTCGATGATCTCGGCGTCGGGATACTTGGCGCGAAGCATCGCTTCCTCGCCTACTTCGACGATCTTCGTGCCTTCGAAGGCGACGGCGCCGTGCTCATAATAGCCCTGTGCATCTGCGTTGCGGGTGATGAGACGACCGTTGGTGACAAGTTTCATAAATTTGCTCCTCCTTTTTCTTTTGCCTTTTCCCCGCCGCGAAAGCGGCACCGCAAGGGGAAAGAAAAAAGCGCTCCTCACACAGACCTTATCATCTCCCCGAAAGGGGAGACCGTACAGCCCGTGCGCGAAGCACTACGTTGCAGCTACCAAACGGTAATTTAGTTTGTAAAAATATTTTACAGGAATCGCGAACAAAATGCACGTTTTTTTCGTCTAAACTGACGTAGAAAATAAAAACGTAATTTTGTGCAATCCGTGGAAAGATAAAAAGATGCCCCGCAGCGGCCGTGTAAGCCCCGTCAAAACCTGCACCATTCTGGACAGGTGGGTCGCCTCTGTCCGGCTTTATTGCTTCCAACGTCCAGCCGCAGACGGCAGCCGGGAGGCCTGCAAACCACCGGAGCGTACCGGCGTCCCTTATGACGAAATGTGGGTTTAAAAAGAACTTATCACGTACCCCGCAGGGCAAATTCAGTTTATCTCAGTTTTCGGAAAAAATCCGTCGCAATCGAAGTTTTACTCTTCGTCCGAGAGGATCTGCTCCATGAAGAGGTCGTAGACCTTGTCGATTTCCTCTTCGTCGTCAATGGTGACAAGGAACTCCTCGCCGTTTTCCATCTGGCTTTTGAGGATCACGAGACCGTATTCCTCTTCGTTTTCCTCGTCCTCGCTGTCCTCTTCGACCACGGGGAAGAAGGCCATATACGTCGTGCCGTTATGCTCGAGCGCGTCGACGTATTCCAGCTCTATATCGTTGCCCTCGTCATCAGTCAGCGTGACGAAATTGGGGCCGAACTCATCGTTCATGGGGGAACACCTCCTGAAAGTTTGTGTTCGCATTATACCGCACCTTGCGGCAAAATGCAAGACAAGATACGTACCACTTGACAGCCGTGCTATACTGTATTCTGTATCACTATTGAAAATCGGCTATGCGCGCTTGCGCATATTTCTATCGCAAAGGAGGAGGCGCTTTATGGAAGAAAACCGCGCAGAAAACCAGACGCCCCAAAGACAGCACACGCAGGCGAAAACGCATCAGGCGCACAAGAAGAAAAAAGGCGGCACGGCGAAAACGGTCATCGGCACCATTCTCGCCATCGGCCTTACGACCTGCCTGATGTTTTTCGCCATCTTCATGGTCTACGTGCATACGTCGCTCGATCTGAATGTGGACATCTCGGCCTACACGCTCAAGCAGAGCTCAACGGTCTACTATCAGGACAAGGCGAGCGGGGAGTGGGTGGAGCTCACGAAGCTTCACGGTGAAGAGAACCGAACGCTCGTCAGCATCGACGACATCCCCAAGCATGTGCAGGAGGCGCTGATCTCCATCGAGGACGAGCGCTTCTACAGCCACCACGGCGTGGACTGGAAGAGCACGGCCAAGGCCATTCTCGGCAAGCTTACCGGCACGTCGACCCGCGGCGGCTCGACGATCACCCAGCAGGTCATTAAAAACACGACCGGCGAGAATGAGGTGACCATCAAGCGCAAGGTGGCAGAGATCTTCCGCGCGCTGCGGCTCGAGAAGAACTACTCAAAGGAGGAAATTCTCGAGACGTATTTCAACAAGGTTTATTTTGGTAACGGCTGCTACGGCATCGAGGCCGCGGCCGAGGGCTACTTCGGCAAGACCGTAGGCGAGCTGAGCATCGCCGAGGCGGCGTCTATCGTCGGCATCACGCAGTTCCCCTATAAATACGACCCTGCGCGCGGCGACTGGTACCGCGAGCAGAACAAGGAGCGCCAGCTTACCGTTCTTTATAAGATGCACGAGCTTGGCAAGATCAGCGACGAAGAGTACGAGCAGGCGCAGGCCGAGCCGCTCGTCTTCACCTGGGATGCGGACTTTGTCCCCTCTGCCAATGTGGCGAGCAGGGCGGACAGTGCGTCGAATACGACGTATGACTCCTACTTTGTTGAGCGTATGTTCAACGATATCGTCTCCGACATGCACGAGCAGCTCGGCTACAACGAAAAGACCGCGAAGGACATGCTCTACACCGGCGGCTACTCCATCTACTGCACGGTCGACCCTGAGATCCAGTCCATTGTCGAGAGCGTTTATGCCGACCGCAATAACCTGAACTACACCTCGTCCAAGGGCCAGCTGCTCCAGTCCGGCGCGACGATCATCGACAACACGACGGGCGACATCGTCGCCGTTGCGGGCCGCGTGGGCGAGCGCGAAGGCAGGTTCCTGCTCGACTATTCGACCGTTGTGCGTCAGTGCGGTTCTGCCATCAAGCCCTTGAGCGTTTATGCGCCCGCGCTGGACGCCGGCGTCATCACGCCCGCGAGCGTCATCGACGACTATCCCGTTGAAATGCTCGGCGGCAGTATTTGGCCGGTGAACGCCTACTCGGGCTACCGCAGCATTATGACGCTGCAAGACGCCATCCGCAATTCGTCCAACCCTACGGCGGTGCGCACGGCCATCAAGCTGACGCTGCCCGCGTCGTATGCGTTTATGACCGAAAACTTAAGCTTCACGACGCTGACGAACGACGATATGACCGCGGCGGGCGCGCTCGCGCTCGGCGGCCTTTCCAAGGGCGTGACGACGCGCGAGATGGCCGCGGCCTACGCAACATTTGCCCGCGGCGGCGTTTACACCACGCCGAGAACGTATACCGAGGTGCTTGACCACAACGGCAACGTCATCCTTGAAAATAAGACCGAGTCCCACGTCGCGATGGAGGAGAGCACCGCCTATGCGATGAACGAACTCCTGAAAAATGTCGTGCGCAACGGTACGGGTACGGGCGCGAACTTCTCCGGTATGACCATCGCCGGTAAGACCGGTTCGACCAACAGCAACAACGACCGTTACTTTGTCGGTTACACGCCGTATTACACGGCAGCGGTCTGGGTCGGCTACGACACGCCGACGCGCATCGTGGCGAGCGGCAACCCCGCCGCCACGCTGTGGAAGACGTTTATGAGCAAGGTCCACGCGGGCCTTCCGAACAAGGACTTTGAAGTCAGCAGCGCCGACATGGTCAGCGTGACCGTCTGCACGCAGACGGGACTTCTGGCCTCGGCCGGCTGTCCCTCGCAGACTGTCAAGGTCGCAAAGAACTATGCGCCCTCGCTGAGCTGCGACGGACACATCAGCGTAACCGTCTGCGCCGATTCCGGCATGCTCGCCTCCGACTACTGCCCGAATGTTACGACGGCCTATGTGCTCGATCTGAGCCAGCCGAACGTCAGCAGCGGTTGGGGCTACAAGCGCGAGCTTCTCACGACGCCGCTGAGCGCCGCGCTTCAGGCAACGTATCAGGCACAGCTCGAAGAAGGGCTCATTTCGTCGATCCCTGCAGGCGAACCGGTGCGCACGAACAGCGGCACAGTGCAGCTATACAGCGATCTGATGTACAGCGGCATGTGCACGACGCACACAACGCCGCTGGAGCCCACGCCGGACCCGGATGCACCGGATGACGGCAGCGGCACGACGCCGGGCGGTGATGCCACCACTGGCGGCGACAGCGGCACACAGACGCCGTCTGACAACACCGGCACGGCGGGAGACAGCGCATCCGGCGATGTCGGAGACAACGGCCAGTTCCTCAACTGGCTGCTCAACAACGGCGGCACAGGCCGGTAAAAAGCAATAAAAAAGAGAACGGTTTTCACCGTTCTCTTTTTTATGCGGCAGCTTCCGCTTTTGCGTTTCGAATCTGCGCGAACAGCAGCAGGAGGAAGGGGAAGAGCACCATCCCTGCCACGCCGAACGTGCAGTAGCCGAGGTACATCGCAAAAAGCGACGCGACCGGCGGCAGCCCCGCCTGCGCGGAGAGAAGCTTGGGCTCGAGCGTGTTGCGCGTGATGAGCGTGCAGAGGTAGAGCGCGAGGAGCACGATGGCCTTGGGCGGGAAGCCGAACAGCAGCGTGAAGACCGCCCACGGCACGAGCGCCGTGCCCGTGCCGAAGACCGGCAGCGCGTCGAGCAGTGTGATGAGAAAGGCGAGCAGCAGGGAATAGCTCTGGCGCATGAGGAGAAAGCCGATAAGAAGCTCTGAAAACGTGATGAGCGACAGCGTTGCCTGCGCGCGCAGCCACCGCGCAAGCGAGCGCATTACGCCGCCGCGAAAGAGCCGCAGCTTTGCCATCGCTTCTTCCGGCACGGCGTGTTCGAGTGCCGCGCAGAGCTCGGGGTACGACGCGGAGGTGAAGAAGATCGCAAGCACGCCCGTCGCGATGGCGAGCACGCCGCCCGGCAGCGCCGCGGCGGCAGAGCCGAGCCACGCCATCGCGCGCGAAGACAGCGAGCGCAGCAGGCTGTCCGCGTCCGTGACGGCCCTGAAAAGCTGCTCGTGCAGATAGCCGCTGAGCCATTCGGGACTCGACGCGCTGAACTGCTCCAATCGGGAGAGCAGATCGTCCGCTGCGGCGGGGATCGCGTCGAAAAACGCGGGCGCGGCGGCGAGCAGCGCGTTCGTCTGAGAAAGCAGCGTAGACCACAGGAGCGACAGCAGCCCGCCGAGCAGAAACAGCAGCGTCAGCGTCAGGATCAGCGCGGAAAAGCCTCGTTGAAAGTGAAATTTCCGCCGCAGATACAAAACGACCGGTTCCAGCAGCGTCGCGATGAGCAGCGCGAGCAGAAACGGCAAACACCACGGCAGCACATAGCGAAAGCAGACATAAAAGAGAGATGCACCCATGAAAAGCGCGAGCGATAAAGTGAGGAAGCGTCTCAGCCGTTCTTCATTCAAATTATGCAGACCTCCCATCGAAAAAAGTGTTGCAATATGCGTTAAGATATGCTAAAATCCTGCCATATAAAGACAGATGACCGCGGAGGAGAAACATTATGGCGCCTGCAACGAAATTTTATTTGGTCTCGGCAGAGGCCCTTCCGGAAATTTTTATCAAGGTGGCGGAGGCGAAGCGCATGCTCCAGTCCGGCGAGGTGCGCACCGCGGGTGACGCCGCCCGCGCCGTCGGCATCAGCCGCAGCGCATTTTATAAGTACCGCGATGCGGTGCGCCCCTTCAACGATATGAAGACCGGCCGCATCATCACGTTCTACACGATGCTCAAGAACAACCCCGGCGTATTGTCCGACGTCCTTTCTATTTTTGCCGGTTCGGGCGCGAATATTCTGACCATCAACCAGAGCATTCCCACCAACGGCTGTGCCGCGGTGACGATCTCGGCCGAGACGTCCGAGATGCAGGAGTCGATCGAGGAGATGATGGCGCGGGCGCTTGCGCTCGATGGCGTGGTGCGCTTCGATATCCTCGCGGCCTGAGTCACGGCAAGATACGGAAGTTCATACGATGGATTGGCGGTTGCTGTAAACGCGCTGCCAATCCATTTTTGTTGGAAGTGGTTCTTCTTATGAGCCTGATTGTACAGAAATTCGGCGGCAGCTCCGTGCGCGACTATGCGCATCTTCTGCGCATGGCGCGCATCGTCAAATCGCGGGTGGACGAAGGCGACGACGTGGTCGTCGTTCTCTCCGCGCAGGGCGACACGACGGACGGCCTGCTGCAAAAGGCAAAGGAGATCAGCGAGAGCCCCTCGCCGCGCGAACTCGATATGCTGCTCTCCGCGGGCGAGCAGATGAGCGCCGCGCTCGGCGCGATGACGCTGCGGTCCATCGGCGTGGAGGCGGTATCCCTCTGCGCATGGCAGATCCCCATCGAAACGGACGGTACACATGGGAACGCGGAGATCGAACTGATCGACACCGCGCGTATCCGGAAGGAGCTGGCCGAGGGCCGCGTTGTGGTCGCGGCGGGCTTTCAGGGCGTCGACGAAAATGGCGACATCACGACGCTCGGACGCGGCGGCTCGGACACGAGTGCAGTGGCGCTCGCCGCGGCGCTGAAGGCCGATGGGCTCGTCATCTACACAGACGTGGACGGGATATTTTCCTCTGACCCGCGCATCTGCAAGAACGCTGTGCGGCGCGAGGTGATCTCGTATGACGACATGCTGTTGCTCGCACAGAAAGGCGCACAGGTGCTTCACGACCGCAGCGTGGCGCTCGCGCAGGCGGGCGGCGTGCCCATCACCGTACGGTCGTGCAGGGAAGGGGGCAATGGCAGCGTCGTTTGTGAAACGGACGAAGATATAAGCATCGTCGGCGTGACGCAGAAAAAGAGTGACCGGAGCCACCTTGCGGCCATCACGGCGGTCGGCGGCGCGCTGCCGAGCATCGAGAAAGAGAAGGTAGCCGTCACGGCGCTCGAACGGGCGGAGATCACCGTCTTCGCCGTTGCGGCGGGGGAGCGGTTCATGAGCTTTTACGTCCTGCGCGACGACGCAGAGCGCGCCTTGCAGCTCGTGCACGACGCGCTGATCGCCGCGAAAGAATGAAAAAAGACCCGTTGGAGCATCCAACGGGTCTTGCCTTTTGCAAGCTGCTTATTCTTCGGCGTAGCGCTTTTTCGCCTTTTCGATCTTGGTCGAATAGCGGTCCTCTTCAGAGAAGATGCAGCCGCAGTATTTCTGCATGTAGAGGCCCATCTCGCGCGCCTTGGCCTGCCCCTCGCGAAAACCGGGGCGGAAGTCACGGTAGTAGAATTCGACGCCGTACTTCTTGCCCATCGTCTCGCCCACGGCCTTTAAGAGCTCGTGGTTCTGATACGGAGAGATGAGCAGGGACGATGTGAACGCGTCGTAGCCGTGGTCGGCGGCGTATTTGGCCGCCGTGCCGAGGCGGATGGTGTAGCAGTGCGCGCAGCGGTGGTCGATATCTGCACTCACGGCGCGGACAAAGTCGCGCAGGCCGTAATCCTCTAAAATATGCACTTCTACATGCTCTTTTTCCCCGTATTCGAGCAGCGTGCGGCGGCGCGCGTCATACTCCGTCCAGGGGTGAATGTTCGGGTTGAACCAGAGTGACGTGGGCTCGATCCCGTCGGCGCGCAGCGTGTCCACGCAGTAGACCGAGCAGGGGGCGCAGCAGGAGTGCAGCAGCAGTTTATCCATCAAAAAAGACCAGCTTTCCTTGTGTCGTTTCTGCCAGCATACCACAAGCGCGCGGCAAAGTCCACGGGAAAAGAAAATTAAGCGAATGGCGCAGGATCGTTCACGATTTATACATTGACTATTCAATCGAATGCGTAGTATAATACATTGATTATTATGAACAAGTATGCCCATGCGGCAAAGGAGAAAATGTATGTGGATCGCGGACGGTTGGGAAGATTATGAGCTGCTGGACTGCGGCGGCGGAGAAAAACTCGAACGCTGGGGAAAGCAAATTCTGGTGAGACCGGATCCTCAGGCGATCTGGGAGACGCCGCACACGAATCGCGGCTGGCGCAACGCGCAGGGCCGCTATTACCGCTCGTCCTCGGGCGGCGGACATTGGGACAAGGAAAAGCTGCCAGAGAGCTGGACGGTAAATTACAAGGATCTCAAATTCCAGGTCAAGCCCATGAATTTTAAGCACACGGGACTGTTCCCCGAGCAGGCCGTCAACTGGGATTTTGCGCGCGAGAAGATCAAAAACGCGGGCCGGCCCATCCGCGTGCTGAACCTCTTCGCCTACACCGGCGGCGCGACGGTCGCGTGTGCGGCGGCAGGCGCTCAGGTCTGCCACGTGGATGCGGCAAAGGGCATGGTCAACTGGGCGCGCGAGAACGCGCGTGTCAGCGGCCTTTCCGATGCGCCGGTGCGCTGGATCATCGACGACTGCGCGAAATTTGTCGAGCGTGAGATCCGCCGCGGCAAGGTATATGACGCCATCATCATGGACCCGCCGAGCTACGGCCGCGGCCCCGGGGGAGAGGTCTGGAAGTTGGAGGACAATCTTTTCCCGTTCGTGAAGCTCTGCGCACAGGTCTTATCGGACAAGCCGCTTTTTGTCATCATCAACTCGTATACGACGGGGCTCGCTCCCTCGGTGCTCGGCTACATGCTGCACCTGCTCGTTGCGGAAAAGTACGGCGGCAAGGTCACGTGGGACGAGCTGGGGCTGCCCGTGACGGAGACGGGGCTCGCGCTGCCCTGCGGCGCGACGGGCCGCTGGTTCTCGGAATAAAGGAATCCGCCGCTTTGCGGCGATGAATCCCCGAAAGCTCTTTCGGGACAACGATTAAGGAACGCAACTTTTATGGAAATGATCAAGACCCAAGACCTGGCCTTCACCTATCCGGGCACGGAAGACCAGGTGAACACCCGCGCGCTGCGCGGGGTGGATGTGACCATCGAGCGCGGCAGCTTTGTCGTGATCCTCGGCCACAACGGCAGCGGAAAATCGACGCTTGCCAAGACCTTCAACGCAGTCCTGCTGCCAAGCGGCGGCAAGGTCTATGTCGAGGGCATGGACACGATGGACGAGTCGCTCCTGCTCGAAATTCGCAGGCGCGTGGGCATGGTGTTTCAGAACCCTGACAACCAGATCGTGGCGAACGTCGTCGAAGAGGACGTCGCATTCGCGCCGGAGAATTTGGGCGTGCCGAGCGCCGAGATCCGAAAGCGCGTGGACGACGCGCTCGAGGCCGTCGGCATGACGCAGTTTGTCAAGCACGCGCCGCACCTGCTCTCCGGCGGACAGAAGCAGCGCATCGCCATCGCGGGCGTGCTGGCGATGAAGCCCGAGTGTATCGTGCTCGACGAGGCGACCGCCATGCTCGACCCCATCGGCCGGCGCGAGGTGCTCGCAGCCGTCGAAAAGCTCAAGCGCGAGCAGGGCATCACGGTCGTCCTCATCACCCACCACATGAACGAAGCCGAGCACGCTGACCGCGTCATCGTGATGAACGACGGCCTTGTCGTCATGGACGGCAAGCCGCGCGAGGTTTTCACCCGCAAAAAAGAGCTGGAGGACATCGGCCTTGCCGTGCCGGACACGGTCTCGCTGCTCTTTTCCCTGCGCGAGGCGGGCATGGACGTCCCCGTGGACGCCATCACCGTAGAGGAATGCGCAGACGCCATTGCGAAAAATTTTACCTAAGAGGACTGTAACCTTGGAAGAGATCATTCGTGTAGAAAACCTGACGCACACCTACGGCGAGGGTACGCCCTTTTGCCGCAGTGCGGTACAGGATATGTCGCTCGCGATCTATCGCGGCGAATTTTTGGGCATCATCGGCCACACGGGCAGCGGCAAGTCGACGCTGATCCAGCACTTGAACGGCCTGCTCAAGCCGACCTCCGGCCGCATTTTGCTTGGCGGGGAGGACATCTGGGCCGACCCAAAGAAGATTCGGGACGTGAGATTCCGCGTGGGCCTCGTGTTCCAGTATCCGGAATACCAGCTCTTTGAAGAGACCGTTTACCGCGATATCGCGTTCGGCCCGACGAACATGGGCTTATCCAAAGACGAGATCGACCGCCGCGTGCGTGAATCCGCGCACTTTGCGGGGCTTACCGACAATCTGCTGGAAAAATCGCCGTTCGCCCTCTCCGGCGGACAGAAGCGCCGCGTGGCCATCGCGGGCGTTATTGCGATGGAGCCCGAGGTGCTCGTGCTCGACGAGCCGAGCGCGGGCCTTGACCCGCAGGGCAGGGAAGAGCTGCTTTCAAACATCCGCGAATTCCACCGCGCGCGCGGCACGACCGTCGTGCTCGTGAGCCACAGCATGGAGGAGATCGCGAAAAACGTCGACCGCATCGTTGTCCTGTCGGACAGCCATGTGCTCATGAGCGGCACGCCGCGCGAGGTCTTCGCCCGCGGCGACGAGCTGATGACCGCGGGCCTCGACGTGCCGCAGGTCACGCGCGTCGCGATGGCGCTGCGCGATAAGGGCATTGCCATCAACCCCGCTGTTTACACCGTCGATGAGCTCAGCAAAGAGCTTGTCGCGCTCAAGAGAGGGGGCGGCAAAAAATGCTGAAGGATATCACGCTCGGCCAGTTTTTCCCGGGCGACACGCTCGCCCATAAGCTCGACCCGCGCACAAAGCTCCTCGTCACGGTGTTTTACGTCGTGGCGCTCTTCACGGCGAAGAGCTACATTGCCTACGGCCTTCTCATTCTGACGCTGATTGTCGCCGTGCGCATCTCGCGCGTGGGCGCGAAGGCGCTTTTCAAGGGATTAAAGCCGGTACTGTTCATCATCGCGTTCACGGCGCTTTTGAACCTCTTTTACACGCCCGGCACGGAGCTGTGCCATTTCTGGATCTTCCGCATCACGATCGAGGGTGTGCGCGCCGCCATCACGATGATGCTGCGCATCACGCTTTTGATCATGGGAACGTTCCTGCTCACGTATACGACCTCTCCCATCCGCCTGACGGACGGTCTGGAGAGCCTGCTGGGCCCGCTCAAGAAGATCAAGGTCCCTGTGCATGAGCTCGCGATGATGATGTCGATCGCGCTTCGCTTCATCCCGACGCTCATCGAGGAGACAGATAAGATCATGTCCGCGCAGAAGGCGCGCGGCGCCGACTTTGAGACTGGCAGCCTCATGCAGCGCGCCAAGGCGCTCGTGCCGCTGCTCGTGCCGCTGTTTGTCAGCGCGTTCCGCCGCGCCGACGAGCTGGCGACGGCCATGGAATGCCGCTGCTACCACGGCGACGAAGGCCGCACGAAGCTCAATGTGCTGCACTACCAGACGCGCGACTATCTGGTGCTCGGCTATTATGCCGTGCTCGTGGCCGCGGTCATCGCGCTGCGATAAGAAGAAAGGACGCTTTTATGCGAAACATCGCCCTCAAGCTCATGTATAACGGCACGGCCTATCACGGCTGGCAGGTGCAGAAGACGGTCTCAAGCGTCTGCGAGACGATGGAAAAGGGCCTCTCGAAGGTCTGCGGCGGGAACGTCAAGCTCGTCGGCTGCGGCCGCACGGACGCGGGCGTGCACGCCGAGCGCTACATCGCCAATTTCCACACAGAGTCGCGCATTCCGGTCGAGCGCTTACCGTTTGCCATCAATACGCACACGCCGGAGGATATCGTCGTGCGCGAAGCGCTGGAGGTGGCGGATGATTTCAACGCGATCCTCTCGTGTCAAAAAAAAGAATACACCTACCGCATTTATAATTCCCGCATCAAAAACCCGTTCTATGTCAATCGGGCGTACTTTTACCCCAAGCACCTCGACGAAGAGGTGATGGACCGCGCGGCGCGCGCCTTTGAGGGCACGCACGATTTCCGCGCCGTCCGCTCTGTCGGCACGGAGACGAAGACCACCGTGCGCACCGTGCACTACTGCCGCGTGTCGCGCTCGGGTGATCTTTTGGAGCTCAAGGTCTGCGCGGACGGGTTCTTGTATAACATGGTACGGGCGATCACCGGCACGGTGCTCTACGCCGCCGAGGGGAAGTTCACGCCAGAGGATATCCCCGAGATCCTGGCCTCCGGCGACCGCTCGCTCGCCGGCCCCACGGTGCCGCCGGGCGGACTGTACATGACGAGACTTTGGTATGAGGATGAACGGCTCAATGAATGATCTCAAAGAGGAAAAGGGAACACGCGAGGAGCTGAGGCGCTCGCAGGCGGCCCCGCGCCGCTCCGGCGGCGGGCTCAAGCGGGCGCTGATGGTGATTCTGGCGCTTGTGGTCGTGCTGGCCGTGGTCGTCGCCGCGGCGTGGAAGGACCTGAGCAGCCTTGACAGTGTGCGCCGCCTTTTCTCCTACAATAAGGTCACGCAGGATGAGCAGGGCAAGGTGGAGATGTACTCGTTCAGCAACGACCGCAGCAACACCTTTGCGCTGCTCGGCGACCATCTGATCGTCGCTTCGACGACGGGCGTGTCGATCTACAGCAGCAGCGGCAGCGTGGTGGACAGCATGAGTGTGAAGCTCACGAATCCCGCCATCGCTGTCGGCGGCCAGACCGCCGCGGTCTATGATATCGGCGGGCAGACGCTTCTTATTTACTCTGCAAGCGGCCTTGTGCGCGATATGAGCGGCGAGTGCAGCGGCAATATCCTGTCGGTCAGCGTCAATTCCTCGGACTATCTGGCGCTCAACGCCGAAAAGAGCGGCTACAAGTCCGCTGTTACGGTGTACGACGCTTCGGGCGAGAAGACGTTTGCCTTCAACTCCTCGGAGCACTATGTCATCGACGCGGTCATCATGCGTGACTGCAAGCGCATGGCGGCGGTGACGCTCGGCGAGTCGGACGGCACATTCGCCGACACGGTGAGCATCTATTCCCTCGGCAGCGATAAGGCGGACTCGGTCAACACACTCACGGGCTCGCTCCTGCTATCGCTCGACAGCGTGGCCGGTACGCTCTCGTGCCTGACGGACGAGAGCTTGACGCTCTTTTCATCGGACGGTACGCTTTCCGGCAGCTATCGCTACGAATACCCGTATCTGCGCGGTTCGAGCATGGGCGGCGACAACTACGCGGCGCTGCTGCTGAGCCGCTACCGCTCGGGCAGCACCTTGAAGCTCGTGACTGTCTCGTCCGACGGTACAGAGATGGCAAGCCTTGACAGCAGCCAGGAGGTCCTGTCGATGTCCGCGGCGGGGAAGTATATCGCCGTGCTGTACAGCGACAGTCTGGTGCTCTACACGCCGCAGCTGCAGGAATACGCGCGGCTGGACGGCACGGAGTACGCGCGCTCTGTCATCATGCGCGAGGATGGTACGGCGGTGCTGATCGGCTCGTCGTCCGCCTGGCTTTATATTCCGTAATTTCTGTAAAACGCTAAAAATGTTACAATTTATGACTTGAAAGGAGCGCGGGAAACGTGAATAATGGTCTTATGATCGATGCAGTCTTCGCGCTCGTGCTCATTTTAAGCGTCGTGTTCGGCACCAAGCGGGGGCTGTTCCGCAGCTTTATGGCGCTGGCGGCGATCGTGCTCGCGCTGATCGGCGCGTCACTCCTGACCGACGCTTTGACCGAGCCCGTGACCGACATGCTGATGCCGCGCCTTGAAAAGAGCGTGGAGGAGTGGTTTGATACCGAATCGCAGACACCGCAGGGGGATGTCCCGCAGATCGAGGGGGAGACCCCGGCGGAGAGCGACGCCTCGGGTGAAACGCCAAACGGCGACGCCGCGCAGGACGCGGAAAACGTTCGGCAGGACGATTCGCCGCTCACGGTGACAGGCCTTCTCAAAAAGCTGCTGCGCTTCGATTTCGACGGCGCGGTGCGTCAGTCGCTTCGAAATGCCGCGCGCGACGCAGCGCTTGCCGCCGTAAGGACGCTGCTCGGCAGCGTGGTGAGGACGCTCGTGTTCGTGCTGTGCTTTTTGGTGCTCACGCTGCTGCTCCGCTTAGTGACAGGAGGCATTGACAAGGTGTTAGACTTGCCAGTGTTGAACGCGCTCAACACCATCGGCGGCGGCGCGCTGGGCCTGATCGAGGGCGCACTTTTGCTGTTTCTCGTCTGCGATGTCGCACCGAAGCTCGGCGTCAAGGCCTTTGCCGACTACGAGGGCACGTATCTGTTATCGTTTTTTATGAGCCATACTCCGCGCGGGCTTGTCGCCGCGCTGTTACCCTGATCTTTACCCCAAGGAGGAAATACTATGCAGCCGCAACTTTGTTCCAGATGTAAAAAGAATATCGCCGTTGTGTTCATCACCCGTCAGGAAAACGGGCAGAACGTCAACGAAGGTCTTTGCCTCAAGTGCGCGAAAAATCTCGGACTGCCGCAGGTGGACGAGATGATGCGCCGCATGGGCATCACGGATGAGGACCTTGACAATATCTCCAACGAAATGATGGGCGCCTTCGGCGGCGCGGAAAACCTCGAAGGTCTGACCGACGCCGACGATCCGGACGCCGATAACGAGGACGAGGATGGCAAGACCGCCACATTCCCGTTCCTGAGCCGCTTTTTCGGCGGAAATCCCGCTGCGAACGACGCACAAAATGGCAACGAGGCCGAGCAGACGCAGAGCCCGCGCAGCAACAAGAAGGTCGAAAAGGGGAGCAAGCACAAATTTCTCGACTCCTACTGCATCAATCTCTCCCAGCGCGCACGCGACGGCAAGCTCGACGCGGTCGTCGGCCGCGAGGAGGAGATCGAACGCGTCATCCAGATTTTGAACCGCCGCCAGAAGAACAACCCCTGCCTGATCGGTGAGCCGGGTGTCGGCAAGACGGCAATTGCCGAGGGCCTCGCCCAGCGCATCGTCGCGGGTGACGTGCCCTTCAAGCTCAGAAGCAAGGAGGTTTATCTTCTTGACCTCACCGCGCTCGTCGCGGGCACGCAGTTCCGCGGCCAGTTCGAGAGCCGCATGAAGGGCCTCATCGAGGAGATCCGCAAGATGGGCAACGTCATCCTTGTCATCGACGAGGTGCACAACATCGTCGGCGCGGGCGACGCCGAGGGCAGCATGAACGCCGCCAACATCTTGAAGCCCGCGCTTTCCCGCGGCGAGATCCAGGTCATCGGCGCGACGACGTTCACCGAGTATCGTAAGCACATCGAAAAGGATACCGCGCTTGAGCGTCGTTTCCAGCCGGTCACGGTCAACGAGCCGAACATGGAGGACACGCTCAAAATTTTGAAGGGCATCGCCCACTACTACGAGCAGTTCCACGGCGTCAAAATTCCCGAGGGCATTCTGCGTCAGGCTGTGCTGCTATCCGAGCGCTACATTACCGACCGCTTCCTGCCCGACAAAGCCATCGACCTCATCGACGAGGCGTGCTCGGACCTCAACCTGCATGACAAGAACATCAATCGCCGCATGGAGCTGCGCCGCGAGATCGAGGACTACGACAAAGAACGTGAGCTGTTGCAGGGCGCAGAAGAACCCGACTTCGAGCGGCTGGCTGAGCTCAAGAGCCTTACCATCAAGGCGCAGACCGAGCTCGATGCGCTCTGCGCACAGGGCGACCCGCAGCTCACGATGGACAACCTCGCCCGCGTGATCGAGCTCTGGACGAAGATTCCCGCCTCGCGTATCCGTGAAGACGAGTTCCGCCGTCTGAGCGAGCTTGACAAGCGCTTAAAAGAGCACATTGTCGGTCAGGACGAGGCTGTCGAGGCTGTCGCTGCGGCTATCCGCCGCAACCGCGTGGGCATTTCGCCCAAGCATAAGCCGGTGAGCTTTATCTTCGTCGGCCCCACGGGCGTCGGCAAGACCGAGCTTGTCAAGCAGTTGGCGCAGGACCTCTTCAACTCGCCCGACGCGCTCATCCGCCTCGACATGTCCGAGTTTATGGAAAAGCACTCGGTCTCCCGCATTGTCGGCTCGCCCCCGGGCTATGTCGGCTATGATGAAGCCGGCCAGCTGACCGAAAAGATCCGCCGCAAGCCCTACGCCGTCATCCTCTTCGACGAGATCGAAAAGGCGCACCCCGACGTGATGAACGTTCTGCTGCAAATTCTCGACGACGGCGAGATCACCGACTCCCACGGCCGCAAGGTCAACTTTGAAAACACCGTCATCGTGATGACGTCCAACGCGGGCAGCGAGCGCAAGGAGGGCACCGTCGGCTTCGGCCACACGGTGAACGAGCAGAACCGCGACCGCGCTATGAAGGCGCTCGGCGAGTTCCTGCGCCCCGAATTCCTGAACCGTGTGGACGAGGTCATCTGCTTCAACCGCCTTGACGAGAAGAACTTCGCCGGCATCGCCCACATCATGCTCGATGAGCTGCAAAAGAGCCTTGAGGACAAGGGCCTGCACTTTACGTGGGACGAGGATGTTGAGGATTACCTCGTCAAGAAGTCCTACTCCGCGACCTACGGCGCGCGCAATCTGCGCCGCACCATTCAGAAAGAGATCGAAGACGTCATGGCCGCGCAGATCATCGACTCCTACGAGCACCCCGTCACGCAGATCCATGCGTCGATGGAGGACGGCAAGCTCGTCGTCCGCAGCCTGTAAAAGAAAGGGGAGGGAGACCATGTTCCATCTGTTCCGCAAGGACATTGAAAAGCACTGCGCCTACTGCAAGAGCGGATCTGTCATCAACGAAGGGCAGGTCATCTGCTCCCGCCGCGGCGTGGTCGACTCTGCTGACCACTGCCGTCACTTTTGCTATGATCCGCTCAAACGTGTACCGCCGAGACCCGCCACGCTGCGCGATCAGTATACCTCCGAGGATTTTTCCCTGTAAGGGCGGGCAGCGCCCCGAACAATAAAGAAAGAAGGCCGATTCCCATGAACATTTCTCAGGTTTACGCAGTCTATTTCAGCGCCACCGGCAACACCAGAAAGGTGACCACCACGCTTGCAAATGCCCTTGCCGTCAGCTTCGACGTGCCGCTCGAGGTGCGCGATTTCACGCTGCCCGCCGCGCGCGAGGAAAGCTATGAGTTTGCCGTGGGCGACCTTGTCGTATTCGGTATGCCAACCTACGCGGGCAAGCTTCCAAATAAGCTGCTCGACTTTGTGAAGTCCGGCTTTCACGGAAACGGCGCGCTGGCTGTACCGGTGGTGACGTTCGGTAACCGCAGCTTTGATAATTCCCTTGCCGAGCTCTGCGCCTGCCTGGAAGGGGACGGCTTCCACACCATCGGCGCGGGCGCGTTTGCCTGCCGTCACGCTTTTACCGACGCGCTTGCCAACGGCAGGCCCGATTCCGACGACATGGCCGAGCTTGCCAAGCTTGGCTCTGCGGTCGTGGGCCGCATCGTGCGGATGACCGAGTATCCCGCGCCCGTCACGGTCGACGGTGACGCCGACGCGCCGTATTACCGCCCGCTGGGTCTCGATGGCGAACCGAAGGTGTTTCTGAAGGCGAAGCCCAAGACCGACCTCGACAAGTGTATCCACTGCGGTGTGTGCGCCTCCCTCTGCCCGATGGGCTCGATCAATCCCGATGATGTCACCGAGGTCGTGGGCGTGTGCATCAAATGCCACTCCTGCGTGCGCAACTGCCCGATGGGTGCGAAGTATTTCGACGATCCCGCGTTCCTCTCGCACCGCGCGATGCTCGAACGCGACTACACGCGCAGAGCGGAGGACAAGATCTTCACGGCGTAAGAAAGTACATAAAAAGGCTCTGTTTGGGAATCCCAAACGGAGCTTTTTTCATTCCTGAATGACGGAACGTTGCTGCCTTACAAACAAAATTTGGGAAGGGCGGGAAGCGGGGACAGCCACGCACGCATACGCTATGGAGAAAGCACCAATTTTGGGAGGGATCTTATGAAACCGGTGTACTTTTTCCTCGGCGCAAACAGCGAAGAGGGCTTTTTCTCGCTCTATGACCAGCTTTTGGGCGGTCGGCTCGACGATCTGATGATTCTGAAAGGCGGCCCGGGCTGCGGCAAGTCGACCTTCATGCGCCGCGTGGGCGCGGCGATGGAGCGCGCGGGCGAGCGCATCGTGTACATCAGCTGCTCGGGTGACCCCGATTCGCTCGACGCTGCGATCTTTCTGGACCGTAACGCCGCCATTGTCGATGGCACCAGCCCGCATGTGCTCGAGCCGACCTACGCGGTCGCGAGCGAGCGCTATGTCGACCTGACACGCTTCTACGATGTGGACGCGGCTAAGGCACGCCGCGCGGAGATCGTCGCGCTGAGCGACGAATATCGCGCACACTACCGCAGCGCCTATCGCATTCTGCGCGCGATGGGCGAGGTGGAGAGCGAGCGCCGCGTGGCAATGCACGCGCAGATGGATTTTTCGAAGCCCCGCCGCCGCACCGACGGCATTCTCGCACGCGAGCTGCGCGGCGACGGAACCGGCAGCGGGCGTGTCGACCGCGTATTTTTAGGCGGTGTGACGCATCGGGGCGAGATTTGTCGGTTCGACACCGTCGAAGCCATCTGCCCGCGCATCTATGCCATCATCGACAGTGCGGGGCTGGGAAACGAAATGCTTGCGACCGTTGTGCAGGCGGCACAGGCGAAGCACTTCGACATCATCGCCTGCCCGAATCCCGACCGGCCGCAGGAGCTCCAGCATGTGCTGATCCCGGAAAAAGGGCTGGCGTTTATCACAACGAACGCGCGCAACCCGTACGGCGGGAAGCCCTACCGCCGCCTGCGTCTCGACGCGATGGCGGAGGAGAAGCTTACGCGCGCGCAGAAGGCGAAGCTGCGCTTCACGCGCCGCGTGGAGGCGTCACTTTTAGATGAGGCTGTGGGCGCACTGTCGGACGCCAAAAAAGCGCACGATGCGCTGGAGAATGCATACCATCCCTGCGTGGATTTCGAGGGGGCCACTGCGCTCGCAGAGCGTGAGATCAATAGATTATTAAAGCAATAGTGCTTTACAGGATTTTGCTGCCTGAAGGCAGCAATGGGATTCCCTGCGCGGCGCAGGGTGCGGCAAAGGGGGCCATTCTCTCACGTGAGAGAATGGCCCCCTTTAGATCCCCCAAGAGAACGCAAGGGGCCTTGCCCCTTGACCCCGCCATTGCCGGTCTGAGGCTCGAAGAACTGCAATGCTTGCCGAATCGGGTGCGGTGTACATGGCTTCGCCATGAACCCCTGCGTTTCGTTGCATGTTGCAACCGCGCCTTACTATCGTGAGGCGCGAGTGACGTTACCTCGGCGGCGGACTGCCTGCCGAATGCGGCATTGCTACGCTCGCCGCATTGATTAGCATTCCGGTAGACGGTGATTACTGCGCACTTCTATAAGATGGGCAGAGCGGCAGCGGATAGTAGGAGCAAGCCAAGTCGTATAGCAGAGGCCAACGCGGCTTCGCCGCGCTATGGGCAGTGCAATCGGCAAGCATTGCAGCTCTTCGAGATACTCGCTTGCAATGCGAATCCCTTTCTCTTGGGGGTCAAAGGGGGATATTCTCTTTCCGTGAAAAGAGAATATCCCCCTTAATCGTCCCCCTGCACGGTGCAGGGAAAACCCCGCCCTTTCGGGCGACTTTGATTCATTGTGCCATATCGGCACGAAAATAAACCGTCCGCTCTGGCAGCGATAAGATCAGCGTATACTCGCTGCTTTTCTCCCCTGCAGCATCGGTGTATTCCGTGACGCCGACAAGCGCCGTGCCGGTTTCGCTGTCCAGTGTAAGATCATAGAGGACGTCGTTCGCATCGTGCTGGGTGAGGGTGTATGTGCCGCTTTGCGTGCTGCCGTCTGAATCCGTGAGCGTCAGCGAGCCGTCCTGTGCGGCGCAGGTGAGGACGGAGAGGTCGAGCGGTTGTCCCGTGCTGTCGATGGCGTTTGCGTATGTCCAGTCGTGGCCCTCGATGCTCAGGCCGTCATCCGTTTTGCCGCAGCCGACGAGTAGAAAAATGAGCAGCAGCGGCAGTAAAATCTTGTATTTACCTGTCATGTGTTTTTCCTTTCCACTTCTTGATTTTCGGCGCGAGCAGCACACCAATCCCCACGGCAAAGAGCAGCAGCGCGCCCCAAAACAGATAAGTGGGCAATTTGCTGACGGTATAGATGTACGTTGTGGTATCAGCGTAACCGATAATCGCGTTGGGCGGAACCGGTTCCTCTGGAATGAATGGCTCGGCAGTAAAATGCTGCACCGCGCACCAAATGAGTGTTGGTACGCTGATAGCCAGCAGAACCCATGCACTGATGCGCAGGGCCTTTGCGCGCTTGACATGTGCCTTTTCTGACATGGCTGGCGCGCTCGACGGGGAAGCGGTACCCTCCGGCGTGCCGGTCAGCTCTGCGAGCGGAACGCCGAAAAAGCCCGAGAGTGCGAAGAGGTTCGCCGTGCTCGGCAGCGACGAGCCGTCTTCCCACTTTGTCACGGCTTGCCGCGAGACCTCGAGTGCCTGCGCCAGCGCCTCCTGCGGCAGCCCGCGCTCCTTGCGCAGTGCGCGGATGCGCGCGCCGAGTTCGTTGTCCATGATCGTGCCTCCTTTGCCTTGATGGCGCTATCGTAGCAGTTTTTGGCGCAAAAGTCCACCAAGTATTCCGCTACTATCGGTAGCGAAACGGAAAAAGCCGCCCGAATGGGCGGCTTTTCGCGCGTATTTACTTCTTGCGGCAGCTCAGTTCGCCGTTTTCGGCGTCGAGCACGAGCGTGCTGCCCGCGGCGAGGTCACCGCGCAAAATCTCCTTGGCGATCAGCGTCTCCGCCGCGCTCTGGAGGTAGCGCTTGAGCGGACGCGCACCGTAAATCGGGTCGAAGCCGCGCTCGATGATGAGGCTCTTGGCCGCATCCGTGACTTCGAGCCTCAGCGTCTTGTCGGCAAGGCGCTTCTTGAGACCTTCCATCAGGATGTCGATGATGCCGCTGAGGTTCTCCTTCGTCAGGGGCTTGAACATGATGATCTCGTCAAGACGGTTCAAAAACTCCGGACGGAACGCGCGGCGCAGCTCGCCCATGACGGCGGCGCGGGCGCTCTCGGAAATGCTGCCGTCCGGCTGGATGCCGTCGAGCAGCTCAGAAGAGCCGAGGTTCGAGGTCAGGATGATGATCGTGTTCTTAAAGTCCACCGTGCGGCCCTGCGAATCGGTGATGCGGCCGTCGTCGAGAATTTGCAGCAGGATGTTGAAGACGTCCGGGTGCGCCTTTTCGACCTCGTCGAACAGCACGACACTGTACGGCTTGCGGCGCACGGCCTCAGTGAGCTGGCCGCCCTCGTCATAGCCGACGTATCCCGGAGGGGCACCGATGAGACGCGAGACGGAGAATTTCTCCATGTACTCGGTCATGTCGATGCGTACGAGGTTATGCTCATCATCGAACAGGCAGTCGGCGAGGGACTTTGCAAGCTCCGTCTTGCCGACGCCCGTGGGGCCGAGGAAGAGGAAGCTGCCGATCGGGCGGTTCGGGTCCGCGATGCCCGCGCGCGAGCGCTGGATGGCCTCGGTCACGAGGCGCACCGCCTCGTCCTGACCGACGACGCGCTTGTGAATGATCTCGTCGAGGCGCAGCAGCTTTTCGCGCTCACCCTCCATCAGACGGCTGACGGGGATGCCGGTCCACTTGCCGACGATGTCGGCAATCTCGTTTTCGGTCACGGTGTCGTGCACCATGGAGTTGTCGCCCGTGTGCTTTTCGGCCGCGGCCTCGGCGTCCTTGAGCTGCTTTTCGAGGGCAGGGAGGTCAGAGTATTTGAGCTTTGCGGCCTTTTCGTACTCGAGGTTCGCCTGCGCGCGCTCGATCTCGCCGTGCATCTGCTCGATCTGGCTCTTGAGCTGCTTCACGCTGTCCACGCCGCTCTTTTCCGCTTCCCAGCGGGACTTCATGGCGTTGAACTGTTCCTTTTCATCGGCAAGCTCTTTCTTGAGCTCCTCGAGACGGTCACGCGAGAGCTGGTCGTCCTCTTTCTTGAGAGCCATCTCCTCGATTTCCTGCTGCATGATCTTGCGGCGCAGGTCGTCAAGCTCTGCGGGCATGGAGTCGATCTCCGTGCGGATCATCGCGCAGGCCTCATCGACAAGGTCGATGGCCTTGTCGGGCAGGAAACGGTCGGTGATATAGCGGTCGGAGAGCGTCGCGGCGGCGACAAGCGCGTTGTCGTGGATGCGAACGCCGTGATAGATCTCATAGCGCTCCTTCAGGCCGCGCAGGATGGAAATGGTGTCCTCGACCGTCGGCTCGTTGACCATGACGGGCTGGAAGCGGCGCTCGAGGGCGGCGTCCTTTTCGATATACTGGCGGTACTCGTCGAGCGTGGTCGCGCCAATGCAGTGCAGCTCGCCGCGGGCGAGCATCGGCTTGAGTAAGTTACCTGCGTCCATGCTGCCCTCGGTCTTGCCCGCGCCAACGATGGTGTGCAGCTCATCGATGAAGAGGATGATCTTGCCGTCGGACTTCTTGACCTCGTTCAAAACGGCCTTTAAGCGCTCTTCAAACTCGCCGCGGTACTTTGCGCCCGCGATCAGTGCGCCCATGTCGAGCGAGAAGATCGTGCGGTCCTTGAGACCTTCTGGCACATCGCCGCGCACGATACGCTGGGCAAGGCCCTCGGCGATGGCCGTCTTGCCAACGCCCGGCTCGCCGATGAGCACGGGGTTGTTCTTCGTCTTACGCGACAGAATGCGGATGACGTTGCGGATCTCTGCGTCACGGCCGATGACGGGGTCAAGCTCCTTCGTGCGGGCGCGCTCGACGAGGTCCGTGCCGTACTTCTTGAGCGCGTCGTAGGAATCCTCGGGATTGTCGCTCGTCACGGGGGAGGTCTTGACCTTCGCAAGCTCATCGGAGAAGCGGCTTCTCGTGATGCCGTGGTCGGAGAGCAGCTGGCGCACGCTCTGCGAGCCCTCGGAGAAGATGGCGAGCATCAGGTGCTCAACGGAGAGATACTCGTCGTGCAGCTTTTCGGCGGTCTTTTCGGCAAGGTTCAGGATCTTGCCGACCTCGGGCGAGGCATAGACCTCGCCGCTGCCGCCGGAGATGCGGGGCAGCTTGCGGATCAGCGTGTCGAGCTCGGAGAGTAAGCCGTCGCAATCGACGCCCATCTTACCGAACAGTGACCCAATCAGTCCGCCGTCCTGATCGAGCAGGGCATAGAGCAAATGTTCGGTCGTTACATACTGGTTGCCGTTTTCCTGCGCCATGTTCTGCGCGGTCTTGACGGCTTCCAAAGCCTTTTGCGTATATTTTTCAGCATTCATTCAAGTTCACCTCAAATTCGTGTTTTTTACAATTAAGTGATTAAATCAGCAGCGTTCTGCTTCGCAGATCGCCGCGGTAAGCCATTTCAACATCGCTCGCGGAGAGCGAACCGTCGAGATAGCCCTTGAGCAGCCGGTCGAAGAGCTGGACGTAAGCGCTGATCGCACCGGCGACATCATCGGCAGTTAGCGCCTTTCCACGCGGCATCGCGAGCGGACGGACGAAGCGCCCGTCGTACAGCGCGCAGGAAATGGAGCTGCCGAGAAGCGGTGCGATGCACTTGTCTTCGATTTGCACCCAGAGCCGGAAGAAGCTCGTCATTGCGGAGATCAGCGCCGCCGACTGCGTGCGGAACACGATGTTCAGCGTGCCCATCGTCTGGGCGTCGCCATTGCTCAGGTCGACCTCATACTTGACCGTGGGGCGGTACTTATACGATAGGCTCGATTTGAGCGACATTGTGGACGAGCCGGGAGCGAAGAACGGCACCAGCTCGCGCGTGGGCGTCATCAACTCTTCGATGGCCTCAAAGATATCGTTCCAGCGGCGTTCAGGCGTCGGCACGGAGACGTACTCGGCCAAAATCTGGTTGACGAGCGCCGAACGGTTCGTGCCCATCCGGTGGGCCAGCGCGTCGACCTCGCGCACCACATCATCTGACAGCGTCAGACTGTACAGGTTTTTTTTCATCATGCGCCTCCTTGGGGTTCTTTTTCTTTCTGGATGCTATCATAGCACAAGAGCAAACTTTGTCAATAGAATTATATAAATATATTTACGAGTTATATGCAAATTTACACAGAGTTCATAATTGCGAAGGAAGCGGAAAAAGGGAAAAGCCGCAATGAATTTCACTGCGGCTTTTCCCTTTTGAGAGATATGAGAGATGAGAGAATAGCAAATTTACAGCAGGCCCTGGAGCAGGATGATGACGATCAGGATCGGCAGTACCCACTGGAAATAGGGCTTGAGTTTGGGGGAGAGCTTGACGCCCGCGCCCTTGTTGACCTCGGCAATGTACTTGTCAAAGCCCCAGCCCCACTTGGTGACGCAGAACAGAAGGTAGACAAGAGAGCCGATGGGCAGCAGGAGGTTGCTCACAAGGAAATCCTCGCTGTCGAGCACGTCCTTGCCGAGAATGGGGTGGAAGTCGCTCCAGATGTTGTAGCCGAACACGCAGGGAAGGCTCAGGAGCATCAGCATAAGGCCGTTGATGAGCACGGCCTTCTTGCGGCTCCAGCCAAAGGTATCCATGCAGATGGCGAGGATATTTTCAAACACCGCCAGCACCGTGGACATGCTCGCAAACATCATGAAGAGGAAGAACAGCGTGCCCCAGAAGCGGCCGCCCGCCATGTTGACAAACACCTGCGGCAGCGTGACGAAGAGGAGGGAGGGGCCGTTGTCGGGCGCAACGCCGTAGGAAAAGCATGCGGGAAAGATGATGGTGCCGGCCATGAGCGCAACGAACGTATCGAGCGCGCAGATGCGGATGGACTCACCGGCGAGGGCGTGGTCATCGGACATGTAGCTGCCGAAGATCTCCATCGCGGCAATGCCGAGAGAGAGCGTGAAGAATGCTTGGTTCATCGCGTCGGTGATGAGGCTGCGCAGGCCGTTTTCGCGGATGGAATCCATCGAGGGGAGCAGATAGAACTTCATGCCCTCTGCCGCGCCGGAGAGCGTCAGGCTGTGGCCGGCGAGAATGAGAATGAGCGCGAGCAGCGCGATCATCATGACCTTGGATACGCGCTCAAGGCCCTTTTGCAGACCAAACGAACAGACGACAAAGCCGACGATGACGATGGCGACCGCCAAAATGCCCATTTCAACAGGATTGGCCAACAGCTCGCCGAACACGGCGGACGCGTCCTCCGCGGGCATGCCGGAGTAGAACTTACCGGTCAGGAACCTGCCAAAATAGCTCACCATCCAGCCGGAAACCGTCGTGTAGTACATCATCAAGAGGTAGCAGCCGATCAGGCAGAACCAACCGTGAATGTGCCACTTGGACTTGGGCTTTTCGAGCGTCTTGTAGGCGAGGATCGCGCTCTTGTGGCTCGCGCGGCCGACGGCCAGCTCCATCGTCAGCACGGGAACGCCCATGATGAGCAGGCACAGAATGTAAAAGAGAACAAAATAGCCGCCGCCGTTTTTGCCCGTCACATAGGGGAAGCGCCAGACATTGCCGATGCCGATGGCGCAGCCCGCGCTGACGAGCAGGAAGCCCAGACGGGAGCGGAACGATTCGCGTTTCATGTTGATCGACCTCATTTGTAAAAGATTTATGAACGATGTGCTTATCTTACCGCAGGAAGATGGGCTTTACAAGACCGATTATCGGATGATATAATAAGCAAAACTTATGTTATGAGGAAATGAGTACATGAATCGCAATCAGCTACGCTATTTTGTCTCCGCCGCGGAGCACCGGAGCTTCACAAAGGCGGCGGAGCAGTATTACATCTCGCAGACCGCGGTGACGCAGCAGATCCAGCAGCTTGAGCAGACGCTCGGCTGCGAGCTCTTCGACCGCAGCACACGCCCCGTGAGCCTGACGAGCGCGGGAAAGTCGTTCCTTTTGGACGCAAAAGCGATCTTAGAGCGCATGAGCCGCGCACAGGAACGCGTGCATGACGCGGCGACGGGCCTGACCGGCACACTGCGCGTCGGCTACGTGCGCGGCTATGAGCGCAGCGACCTCTCGGTCCTGATGCGCCACTTCCACCAGAAAAACGGAAACGTGCTCATCTCGTTCTACCGCTGCTCGACGGATGTGCTGGCCGCGGGGTTACTCCATCAGGAGTATGACATCGTCTTCACTTGGGACTCGACAAACCTGCGCACACAGGAGGGCGTCGCGTTCCAGACGGTCGAAAAGGCTCGGCTCGTTGTCGCGCTCTATGCGGGCCATCCGCTCACGCAGCGCCGCCAGCTCACGCGGCAAGAGCTGCGCGGGGAGAACATCTTATATATGTCGCCCGACGCCGCGCCCGATTCCTACGGCGACGCCTTTTTCATGCAGCGCTACGCCGAGGCGGGCTACAAGCCGAACATTCTCTTCCGCTCGGCGGACACCGAAAGCATCCTGATGATGGTCGCGGCGGAGGAGGGCATTTCGCTCCTGCCCGACTACTGCACCGACCGCCTTTACAATGCCGACAACCTCGTCTTCGTCCCGCTCGTGGGCGAGGGGGAGGAGGAAGAGATCATCGCCGCCTGGCAGAGCGGCAACCAGAACCCCGCACTGGGACGGTTTTTGACAGAGCTCAATCAAAAAGACCCGCCTTACTGAGGCGGGTCTTTCCTATTACAATATCAATTGTAAATTGTCACGATTCGGCCTTTTCAGCGTTCAGTGCTTCAAGTGTCTGCTCCATTTCGGCCGTTTCGGTGCGCGGCTCAAGGCGATGCAGGCAGTCGAGGCATTCGGTACAGTGCTTACGCTTGTCCTGCGGCCAAAGGGCGCTGAGTTCCGGCACGTTGATCGCCTGTTTTTCAAGCAAGAGCCTTATTTTCCAGGTGATGTAAAGTGTAATGCCATTCCACCACGGGGAGCCCATTTTGCGTCCGACATCAAGCGCCTTGCTCAGCCGCGCGGCGGCGGAGACGTACTGACCGTCCTCCACATCGAACAGCGCGAGCCCGACACCGTGCTCGTCTCCACGGCCATCATCATGGAGATCCCGATGGTCGACCACGTGGAGGACGAATTTTACAATGCAGTAAAAACCGGAGATCAAATCGAGATCAACGCCGACGAAGAAACAATCACACTGATCGAACAAGATCATTGAATTTCAAAAAAACGAAAGGACAAGCAGTATGGACACTTTGATTTTGAACGGCCACGACCTGACTTTGCAGGACGTCTATGACGTCGCCTACGACGGCCGCAAGGTCGAGATCGCAGCCGATGCCTACGCGCGCCTTGCCAAGGGCCGCGAGATCATGCAGGAGCTCTCCAAGGGCGGCAAGGCCATTTACGGCTTCAACCGCGGCGTTGGCCAGAACAAGGACGTCACCATCGACGAGGACTTCATGGAGACGCAGAACCGCATGATGCTGCGCTCCCACTCCCTCGGCCTTCCGCCGTTCAACACGGACGAGGAAGTGCGCGCGATGATGGTCATCCGCCTCAACAACATGCTTATCGGCGCGTCCTGCGCGTCCGATGACCTGGCAAACAGCTACCGCGATTTTCTGAACCACGGCATCACGCCGCGCATCCCGCGCCGCGGCGCCGTCGGCGAGGCAGACATCACCACCATTACCCACATCGGCCTTGCCTTCATCGGCGAGGAGGACGTCAACTACATGGGCAAGGTCGTGAGCGCCAAGGAAGCTATGGAGAAGGAGGGTCTCAAGCCCCTGCATCTCCAGCTCAAGGACACGCACACCATCATGCTCTCCAACAGCCAGGGCGAGGGCACCGCGGCCATCCTTGTCCACGAGGTCGAGAATCTCGTCAAGATGTCCGACCGCATCTTCTGCCTCGATTATGAAGGCCTCAACGGCAACATCGAGCCGATGCGCGAGGACGTGAACGAGCTGCGCGGCCTGCCCGGCCAGATCCGCTGCGCCGCCCGCTGCCGCGAGGATCTTGAGGGCAGCTACCTCTACAGCGACAACCGTCCCGAGCACGCGCTGCAGGACCCGCTGACTTTCCGCGGCGGCTTTATCATCACGGGCGCGGTTGAGGATGCGCTGGACTACGTTAAGAAGTTCCTGAGCATCCAGATCAACTCCCCCTCGGACAACCCCTGCATCATGCTCGACAAGAAGGATGTCTCTGTCAACTCGAATTTCGAGACGACATCGCTCGTTATCGGCATCGAGATGCTTGCCATCGCGCTCGCGCATCTGTCCCGCACGGTCAACTACCGCCTGATCCGCATGTGCATGCCCGAGTTCACACACCTGCCGCGCTTCCTTGCCCCGCGCAACGGCAGCGCCCACGGCTATGACGAGGTGCAGAATGTGCTCTCCTGCCTCGATGCGGAGAACCGCTATCTCACGACCCCGTCGTCCGTCGACTTCTATCCCATGCAGGGCTCCATTGAGGACCACGCGAGCAACCTGCCGCTGGCCGTGACCAAGTGCCGCCAGATGGTCGACAACCTGCGCTACCTTGTCGGTATGGAGGCGCTGTTCGCCTCTCAGGCCGTCGATCTGCGTAAGAGCGACGATAACGGCGACTACGTCCACCTTGGCAAGGGTACGCAGAAGGCCTACGATGTGCTGCGAGCCGTCGTTCCCGAGATGAAGAGCAACCGCAGTGTCTATGACGACATCAACAAGGCCTATCAGCTCGTGCTGGAAGAGAAGTTTCTCGCCGACGGCGAATAAAAACTTAATGCCATAGAACCTTCAACATAGGAAAGAGCCGGTCATGTACGTGACCGGCCTTTGCCTTTTTCTGATTCAATTGCTTTTCGAGAGGGGAGGGAAGTCATCCGCGGCGGAACCAGTCCTTCATGACGGTGAAGATCTGCACCAGTTCGTCTTCTTCGATGACATAGGGGACCATGGAGTACATATAGCTCAGGAACGGACGGCTGAATACGCCGCGCTCATAGGCGTACTGCTGGAAGCCCTCCAGCGTTTTGGGATCGTACACCTCCACGCAGGTGCAGCCGCCCATCACGCGCACCTCTTTGATGCGCTCGTCGGAAAAGCCCAGCATTTCACGCTTGGAGATCTCTTCGATTTTCTTGATCTTCTCCATGTAGTTTTCGCGCTCGAAGATCTCAATGCCCTTGAGCGCGACGGCACAGGCGAGGGCGTTGCCCATGAACGTGGGGCCGTGCATCAGCGCGTGGCGCTCGTTGTCGCTGTAGAAGCCGCGGAAGACCTTTTCGTTGGCGACCGTCACCGCATGTCCGATATAACCGCCGGTCAGCGCCTTGCCGAGCACCAGAATGTCCGGCAGGACCAGATCGGCCACAAAGCGGTTGCCCGTCCGGCCAAAGCCGGTGGCGACCTCGTCGAAAATCAGCAGCACGCCGTACTCGTCGCACAGCTCACGGGCACGCTTTAGGAACGAAATGTCGTACATTCTCATGCCGCCGGCGCCTTGCAGCAGAGGCTCGACAATGAAGCAGTTCAGCTTGTCGTGATAAAGGGCAAAGGCCTCTTCGAGCGCGGGGATCTCGGTCGGGATATGGACGACGCCCTCTTTTTTGTCGAAGGCGAAGTGATAGTCCTCATCGTCGCCGACCTCCATCGCCTTGAAGGTGTCGCCGTGGTAGGCGTGCTCCAGTGCGAGGATCAGCGTGCGCTTTTTCATCTCCGGATGATCGTCGCACTGGTTGGTGTTGTATTGCAGCGCCATCTTGAGGGCGACTTCGACAGCCACGCTGCCGGAATCCGAAAAGAAGCAGTAGTTCAGATAGCCCGGCAGAAATCCTTCCAGCTTGGCCGACAGCTTTTCGACCGGATCGTGGGTGAGTCCGCCCAGCATGACATGGCAGAAATTGGCGGCCTGCTCCTGAATGGCGGCCGTCAGCTCGGGGTGCTGATAGCCGTGGATCATGCACCACCAGGAGGAGACGGAATCGATCAGTTTCTGATCCTCGGTGTATAGATGGACGCCCTTTGCCTTGATGATCTTATAGGGCGCTTTCATGGTTTTCATCTGCTCATACGGATACCAGATCATGTCAGCGATACCTCCTCATACAGTGCTGCTAAATCGTTTGGTTCCATCGGAAGTTCCTGTGCGCCGTCGGGAATGCAGGCGAGCACGGGAAGGCCTGTGTGCTGCCGACACATGGCGATGTTGTCCTCTTCCATCGTGTCGCCGCGGTGATAATGGTTAAAGAGGATGCCCTTTACAGGGAGCTTTTTGCCTTGCATATACTTCACCGTCAGCACCACGCTGTTGATGGTACCAAGACCCGCGTCCGCGATGATCACGCTTGGAAGCTGCAACGCACGAATGACGTCTTCGAGCCACAGCGTTTTGCCGTTCTCTGCGCGAAGCGGGCAGAGAATGCCGCCGCTGCCCTCGACGGTGACATAATCGTTGCGGCTGCACACGGCCTCAAAGCCCTGCCGGATGACCGGCAGCTCGGGGGGATTCCCCTCATAGCGCGCCGCCAGATGGGGCGACCACGCATGCTCATAGACATAAGGGCACATTTCGCCAAGCGGCTGCGAAAGTCCCGCCGTTTGCTGTACGAACATGGCGTCGCCGGGGATGAGGCTGCCGTCGCTCCTTCGCCGGTTGCCGCTCATGGCAGCCTTATAGTATGCAGCGTTCTCTCCGGATTCCGCCAGCTTTTTCACCATCAGCGCCGTGACATAGGTCTTGCCGACGTCCGTTCCGGTCCCCGTGACAAAAAGAGCCTTTGCCATGCCTCACGCCTCCTTCCAATAGGCGGGGGTCACGTCCCGCCCGAGAGACGCGAGCATGCTGCGGTCGCTGCGGATCGTTGCGCAGGCGGCAGTGGTCAGCATGTTGCCGGTGATGGTGGCGGAGGCTCCCGCGCGGAAGGCGGTCTCACCGTCGTTGGTCAGCAGCGCGCGTCCCGCCGCCAGACGGATGTTCGCCTCCGGATTGATGTAGCGGAAAAAGGCAATGGTCCGCAGGATGTCCTGCTCCGTCAAGCGGGGCAGATGCTCAAGCGGGGTGCCGGGGATGGGCATCAGCGCGTTGATGGGGATGGAGTCGATGCCGAGCTCTGCAAGGCTGACCGCCATGTCCAGGCGGTCTTCCCACGTTTCACCCATGCCGATGATGCCGCCGGAACAGGCGCACATGCCCTCCGCCTTAACCTTTTTCAGAGTCTCCACCTTCATGTCGTAGGTGTGGGTGGTGCAGATGTTCGGGAAGTTCCGCTTCGAGGTCTCAATGTTGTGGTGATAGCTCGTGACGCCCGCCTTGTGCAGCCGGTGAAGCTGCTCGGCGCTCAAAAAGCCCATGGACGCGCACAGGTCGATCTTGCACTCGCGGTGCATCGTCTCATAAGCGTGGATCGCCTGATCGAACTCCTCGCCGGTCAGGGCTCTTCCCGCGGTGACGATAGAGAAGCGGTCCACGCCCTCGCTTTCGTTCATCTTGCAGGCCTCTAAGATCGCCTCTTCAGGGAGGAAGTCGTAAACGTCGCATTCCGTGTGATAGTGCGCGGACTGCGCGCAGTATTTGCAGTCCTCCGGACAGCGGCCGCTGCGACCGTTGATGATCGAGCAGAGGTCGACCTTGTCGCCGACACAGGCCTTTCGGATCTCGTCCGCACCCTGACAGAGAGGCTCTAAATCGCAGGTGAGAAAGAAAGAGAGGTCATCCTCGCGTGTCAGGCGCTTACCGTGAATGATCTCCTGTGCCAAGTTGAGTATGTCCATATCGCGTTACCTCCGTGTGCTTGTCAAGATCTTGCTGCCGTTGCCGCCTGAGGAATATTGGGCGTTCCGGAGACGGTCCAGATGCCGCTGCGCTCCAGAAGCGGAGCGAGACGCTTGATTAAAACTGCACCAAGAACGCTCAGTGCGGTGTCGCCGGGAACGGCAAGAACAAAGCAGTACAGGAACAGCGGGCCCACCGCAATGGGGGTGTTCAGCACGTAGTTGCAGATCACATAGTAGTAGATCATCCCCGCGGCGTACACCACGGCGAGGCCTGCCAGATTGGCAGCAAGATAGCGGGCTACGGTGCGCTTTTTCAGTCTGGCGGCGAGCGTGCCGGTCACGTAGGTCCCGATGCAGAAGCCGATGATATAGCCAAAGCTCGGCTTGAGCACGTACCACAGTCCGCCGCCCTCCGTAAAGATGGGAAGGCCGGCCAATCCCAGCAGCATGTAGGCAGTCACGGAGATCGTTCCGAGGCGCGGGCCTAAAATGAGCCCTGCGAGCATCGTAAATAAGTATTGCAGGGTAAAGGGGACGACGGGGACGGGGATCTTGATGAATGCGCCCACAGCGATCAGCGCTGTAAACAGGCTGCAAAATACAAGCTGTTTGGTCTTTGACATTGTAAACCTCCAAGAAAAATGATGTTTACAATCTACCAGAGAACTTCTTGACTGTCAACCATAAATATTTCACAGGTTTACAGTGATTGAGAGAGAATTGAGTAGATATTTGACGGAAATCCTGCAAAATGCAAGAAAAAAGCATGGTCAAATCGCATTTCTGCAACTTGACCATGCATTTTAATTTTTCGTTTTGTTTTTGCTCAGTTCAGGAAGTCCTTGAGCTTCTTGCTGCGGCTGGGGTGACGGAGCTTGCGCAGCGCCTTGGCTTCGATCTGGCGGATGCGCTCGCGCGTGACGTTGAACTCCTTGCCGACCTCTTCGAGCGTGCGGGGACGGCCGTCCTCGATGCCGAAGCGCAGCTTCAAGACTTTCTCCTCACGCGGGGTGAGGGTGGAGAGCACGTCGACGAGCTGCTCCTGCAGCAGCGTGAACGACGCGGCCTCGCTCGGCTCGCTCGCCCCCTCGTCGGGGATGAAGTCGCCAAGGTGGCTGTCTTCCTCTTCGCCGATCGGCGTTTCGAGGGAGACGGGCTCCTGCGCGATCTTCAGGATCTCGCGCACCTTGTCGACGGGCATGTCCATCTCGGCGGCGATCTCCTCGGGAGAGGGGTCGTGGCCGAGCTCCTGCAAGAGCTGACGGGACACGCGGATGACCTTGTTGATGGTCTCGACCATATGAACGGGGATACGGATGGTGCGCGCCTGGTCAGCAATGGCGCGAGTGATGGCCTGACGGATCCACCACGTCGCGTAGGTCGAGAACTTGTAGCCCTTGGTGTAGTCGAACTTTTCGACGGCCTTGATAAGGCCGAGGTTGCCCTCCTGAATGAGGTCGAGAAACAGCATGCCGCGGCCCACGTAGCGCTTAGCGATGGACACGACGAGACGCAGGTTCGCCTCGGCCAAGCGCTGCTTGGAGCGCTCGCCCTTCTTGACGGCAGATTTGAGTGCCTTCATTTCCTCTTCGCTCAGCTCCGTGCCGTTCTTTTCGGCCTCTTCGAGCTTCTGCTTGGCCTCCACGCCCGCGGACATCGCGGTCGCGAGCGAAATTTCCTCGTCTGCCGACAGCAGCGACACCTTACCGATCTCCTTGAGGTACATGCGCACGGGGTCGTCAGTCGAGAAGCTGTCGACCAGCTCGTTCGGGTCGACGAGCTCTTCCTCTTCGATCTCGGCGATCTCCTCCATCGGCGGCTCCACATCGTCGATGCTGCTGTCGATGGCCTCGGCGGTGCCGATGTCGATGCCGAGCGTTTCGAGCGAGTCGTAGATCTGGTCGAGTTGCTCGCTCTCAAGGTTCATCTCGTCGATGGTCTCCATCAGGTCGCTGGAGCTGAGCTTGCCCTTGGCCTTGCCCTTGGCAAAGATCTCCATGAGCTTTTCGTTGCCCTGCAGCAGCGCCGCCGCGGGCAGGGAGGCGACCAGCTTTTCATCCAGCGGGGGATACTTCTCCGCGGGCTTTTCCGCCTGCGCGGTATCCTCGTTCGCTTTCTTGGCCGCTGCGGCCTTTTTCGCTTTCTTCGGCAGCTTGATCTCCTCAAAATCCGCCTCGGCGAGCAGCGCGTTGGCCTGCTCCTCCAGCTCTCTGCTGGTCAGCTGTTTTTCTTCCATGTTTGCTTTCCTCCGTTACCCTTATATTTATTCTTTTCCATCGCGGCCATCAGGGGGTCTTCATTGACGGCCGCGCGCTTGTGCGCTTCGTCTAAAATGATATTGCAGTAGTCGCTGAGCGCCTGCGTGCCGTTTTTGAGCGACTCCGGCTTTTGCAAAATGCCGATCAGATGACTGATCTCCTCCGAGGTGAAAAATTCCGCCAGCGCTGGGATGTTCACCTGCCCGCTCTCGCGCAGCTGCGCGCGCAGCGCCGTGAAGAACCGGCCCAGGAGGGGAGAGGAGAAGTCCTCTTCCCGGATCGGCGGATTCTCGCCAAAGAGGGAATCGTCCAGCGTCAAAAGCCGCAGCACGCCTTCTTCGGCGAGCGCCGAGCGAAGGTCGGTATAGCGGATCGACCGCTCGCGCGGCTGGGCACTCGCCGCGGGATTCAGGTCCCGCCGCTCCTGCTCGCGCTTTTCCTTGTAGCGGGCGCGTTTTCGCGCGCGCTCGACCTCGAGCTTCATCGCGTCGGGCGTGATGCCTGCGGCCTCGGACGCGCGCACGGTGTAAATTTCGCGCTCAACCGCGTTCGGCACTGTGGAGAGCAATCCTGCTGCCGCTTCGGCAAAGCCGATACGTCCCTCGTCGCTTTTGAGGTCGAACTTTGACTTGAGCTGCGCCATGCGGAAGTCCATCCCGCTCTCGCTGCCGGAAAGCAGATGCTCAAAGGCGTCCTTACCCTGGAACTTGATGAAGTCGTCCGCGTCCTGTTTGATGTACTCTCCGTCGACGAGCCGCTTGGGGAGCTCGAGCACCTTGACCTGAAAGTCGGTGTTATTGAGAAGCGTCAGCGCCTTCTGCGTCGCGACCTTGCCCGCGTCGTCGTTGTCGTAGCAGAGCACGATCTCCTTCGTGTAGCGACTGAGTAATTGCAGCTGCTCCGTCGTCAGCGCTGTGCCCATCGAGGCGCAAGCATTGTCGAATCCCGCCTGATGCAGCATCACGACGTCGATGTTGCCCTCGACCAAAATAATGTTGCTGCGCTTGCTCTTTTTGGCCAGGTTCAGCCCGTATAAAACGCGCCGCTTGCTGTAAACGATGGTCTCGGGCGTGTTCATATACTTCGCGCCCGGATCGTCCTTGCTGATGATGCGCCCGCCAAAGCCCAGCACATCGCCGCGCACGTCGATGATGGGGAAGATGAGGCGCTTGCGGAATTTGTCGTACAGCCCGCCGTTCTTGCCGCGGATGGCAAGGCCCGAGGCAAGCAGCTCGCCGTCGCCATAGCCCTTTTTCCGCATCGCGGTCAGTAAGCCGTCCCACTCGTCCGCCGATGCGCCGAGGCCGAAGTTCGTTGCGTTGCGCCGCGTGATCTTGCGGTTTTTCATATACTCGAGCACCGGCGCACCCTTGGGCGAGTAGAGCTGATCGTAGTAAAAGCGCGCCGCGTCGCGGTTGAGCGACAGGATGCGCGAACGCAGCCGGCTCTCGTCGCTGTGCTCTTCCTCCGGCACGGGCATGTTCGCGCGCCGTGCGAGAAAGCGCACCGCATCGGGGAAGGAGAGATTCTCCTCCTCCATGATGAAGTTGATGACGCCGCCGCCTTTTTTGCAGCCGAAGCAGTAGCACAGCTGCTTGTCCGGCAGCACATGGAACGACGGCGTCTTTTCGCTGTGAAAGGGGCAGCAGCCCCACAGACTCCCGCCGCGCGGCTGGAGCGAGACATAATTGCTGACAACGTCGACAATGTCGTTGCGGGCGATGAGCTCGTCCAAAAACTGACGGTCAAAGGCCATGGCGTCCTCCTTTCTCACTTCTGCGCACGGAACATTTTCCTGTCTATGGTATATATACGCCGAAAATGATTGCTTTCCTCTTTTTTGACGGAAAAATTTCAAAAAAATTTTTCTGCGCGGAGAAAATTTGACAGACCGTGCCATTTCTCCTATAATTTCCACAGGAATCGCTGCGCAAAGGGGGCGGAACATCGTGAATATCCGGTTGTATGCGGTAAAATTAGATCGACCGCTCTCAGAAGCGGAACGGTACACGCTCGCGTGTTTTCTGCCACCTGAGCGTCAAGACCGCATCAAAACATCGGAATCCCTCTGCGCCTACGCGCTGCTCTGCCGTGCACTGCATGAACTTTACGGCTTGGAGGACTTACCGCAGCTTTCCTACGGCGAGCACGGCAAGCCGTACTTTGCTTCGCATCCGGACGTTCATTTCAGCCTGAGCCACACGCGCGGCGCTGCGCTGCTGGCTGTTCACAACGAGCCAATCGGCGCGGATATCGAGTGTCTTCGCCCTGTGAGCGGCGCGATGCGCACGCGCTTTCATGCGGCAAATGACGCCAATTTCTGGTGCCTCTGGGTGCAGCGGGAGAGCCGCTGCAAGCGCGCGGGGATCAGCGCCGTCGCATTGCGGGACAGGGAAGTGCCGAGCTTCCCGAATGAGCGCGTTTTCGCGCTCGAACCGTTCCCCGACTACACCGCCGGCGTCTGTACCTGCTCTGATGCGGACGTTGACAAGCCGATATACCTTACAGTAAAAGAGCTCATATAAAAGGTTCCGAAGAAGTCTCTTCGGAACCTTTTTTGCTTGATTTTTCCTCTTACAGCTCCACGACGATGGGCTCGTGGTGCACTTTCGGCAGCAGCATATTTTTGACGTCGCTCGTTTTGAGCTTGATGGTCGAGGTGCAGAGGCACGGGTGGCAGGAGAAGTACTCCGCCTCATAGGTCTCCTTGTCGATGAGCAACTGCACGCGGTTTTCATCATCGTTCATCAGGCCGAGGATCGTTGCAGACCCCGGCGTGCAGTGCAGCAGCTCCCAGAGCTGCTCCTCCGGCGCGAACGACAGGCGGGCCGAACCGATCTGGTGGCTCAGATCCTTCGTATGAAACGCCTTGTGCGGCGGCATACATAAAAGGTAGAAATTCGTCTTCTGCCGGTTGCAGAGGAAGAGGTTCTTGCACACGTCCACGCCGAGCACGGCGGACACGTCGTCGCATTTTTCCATCGTGTCGGCCAGCTCGTGCGTCACGCGGTCATAGTCGATGCCGAGGGAATCCAGAAAGTCGAACGCCGCCGTTTCCTGCGCGGGCAGCTCGCCCTCGGGACGGGAGTTGTGATAGATCGGGGAGATTTCCATGTCGCTTTATTTCTCTTCTTTCAGCAGTTTTTCGCCGGCCTTGAATATATCGCCCGCGCCGACGGTCAAAATAAGGTCGCCCGGGCAGGCGATGCGCGCAAGCGCGGCGGTCACCTTGTCGAGCGTGGGGCAATAGACAGAACCGGGGATCTCGCGGCTCAGGTCCATCGACGAAATACCGATATCGTTCTGCTCGCGCGCGGCGTAAATTTCCGCCAGCACCACGACGTCGGGCACGCGCAGCTCCTTGACAAAATCGTTAAACAGCGCCTTTGTGCGCGTGTAGGTGTGCGGCTGGAATGCGCAGATGATGCGCTTGTAGGGCAGCGTCTTCGCCATTTCGAGCAGCGCGTGCAGCTCGCCGGGGTGGTGGGCGTAGTCGTCGTAGACGTCCGCGCCGTGGAAGCTGCCCTTGTACTCAAAGCGGCGGCCCGCGCCGGTGAACGTCGCAAGGCCGAGACCGACGGCCTCGCCGCTGACGCCGAGAAGATATGCGGCGCTCGCCGCGGCCAGTGCGTTCATCACGTTGTGCTTGCCGCCCACGCGCAGGGAAACATGAGCGTAGTAACTGCCGCGGATATAGATGTCAAAGCTCGGAAGCCCGTCCGTCCAGACGACGTTTTCCGCGCGGCACTGCGCGGCGGGATCGTCATAGCTGAACCAGAAGATCGGCTGGGAAATGCCCCTGAGCGCATCGCGCGCACCCTCATCATCCATGTTGGCGACCACATGTCCGCCGATGGGGACGAGCTCTGCAAAGTGGCGGAACGAGTGCTCCACATCCGCTAAGTCCTTGAAGAAATCGAGATGGTCGGCCTCCACGTTCAAAATGACCGCGACGGTGGGGAAGAAGCTCAAAAACGAGTTGCAGTATTCGCAGCTCTCGGCAATGATCGTATCGCCCTTGCCGACGCGATAACCGGAATGAAGCAGCTGTAACGTGCCGCCGATCATGACAGTCGGGTCCTTCTGCGCCGCCATGAAGATATGCGTCGCCATGCTGGTCGTCGTGGTCTTGCCGTGCGTGCCGGAGATGCAGAGGGCGTTTTTGTAGCCCTTCATAATAGCGCCCCAAGCCTGCGCGCGCTCGAAAACGGGGATGCCGCGCGTCACCGCGCCGGAGATCTCGGGATTATCGTCGTGGATGGCGGCGGTGCGGATGACAAAGTCGCACTCGCCGAGGTTGTCCGCTGCGTGGCCGATGGCCACGGGGATGCCGAGCGAGCGCAGATGTTCGACGGACGGGCCGTCGTTCATGTCGCTGCCCTGGACCTTGAGGCCCATGCCGTGCAGCACCTCTGCCAGCGGGCTCATCGAAACGCCGCCGATACCGGCCAGATGCGCGCACTTGCCGGGAACGAGATAGGAGAAAATATCCTGCTGGTTATTCATTGTATCAAATCCTTTCCTTGTGCGAAGCACAGGAGATTTACTTTTTATGGATTTTCTATTATAATATAGCGGCGAACGGAGTGCAATGCTAAAAATTTGATTTTTTGTGAGGGTTCCATGCTCTTTTTACCGAAGAAAGTCGAAACGGTCATCACCACGCTGCAAGGCGCGGGCTATTCGCCGTACTTAGTCGGCGGCTGCGTGCGCGAAATGCTGCGAGGCAAAGCACCGTCCGACTACGACATGACGTCCGACGCCCTGCCGCAGGAGGTGCTGCGCCTTTTCGGCGAGTGCGCGCACCCAACGGGCTTGCAGCACGGCACGGTGACAGTTGTGAGCGGGGGACTGCCCATCGAGCTCACGACGATGCGCCGCGACGGCGCGTACAGGGATAACCGCCACCCAGATTCCGTCACGTTCGGCACGAGCATTGAAGAGGACCTTGCCCGCCGCGACTTCACGGTCAACGCCATCGCTTTGTCGCCGGACGGCACGCTCGTCGACCCCTACGGCGGGCAGGAAGACCTGAAAGCAGGCGTCCTGCGTTGCGTCGGCGAGCCGAAGCGGCGGTTTGAGGAAGACGCGCTGCGCATTTTACGGCTCGTGCGCTTCTGCTCCGTGCTCGGTTTTTCTGCGGAGAAGGAGACCGCCCGCGCCGCGCATGAGGCGCGCGGCCTACTCGCCCATGTCGCGCACGAGCGCGTGTATGCGGAGATGAACAAGCTCCTGCTCGGCGAAAACGTGGGGGAGACGCTTTTGACCTTTCCCGACATTCTGGGCGTGCCGATTCCGGAGATTTCACCCTGCGTCGGCTTTGACCAGTGCAATTACCACCACTGCTTCGACGTCTGGGGTCACACGGCGCGCGCTGTCGCCGCCGTGCCGCCAAAACGCGAACTGAGGTGGACGATGCTCTTCCACGACCTCGGCAAGCCCCTGTGCCGGACGTTTGACGAGCAAGGTATCGGACATTTTTACGGCCACACGGCTATTTCCGCCCGAATGGCGGAGGACATCATGGCGCGGCTGCACTTTGAAAAGGCGCTGCGTGACAGAATACGCGCGCAGCTCGCCTGTTTCGACGACATGTTCCGCCCCGAGCGGGCGGCCATCCATAAGGAGATGGCGCGTCTCGGCGTGGAAACGGTGCAGAATTTGCTTTACACCAAGCAGGCCGACAACGCCGCCAAGGCCCCCGCAGGATTAGAGCGGGCGCAGGCACCGTGGCACGAAGCACAGAAAATCTACGACGAGCTGATCTCAGAGGGCGCGTGCTGCTCGATCCACGAGCTCAAGATCAGCGGGGAAGACCTCGCCGCCCTCGGCTATCGCGGGCGCGAGATCGGTGCGGTGCTTGCGCGGCTTTTAGACGAGGTCGCGGCGGGAAAACTCCCCAACAAGCCCGAGGCGCTGCAAGCGCGCGCCGTGCGGCTGTGGCGCAGCGGCTATGCGCGCCATACGATGAAAGAAAACGAGACCCATTGACGGAGGTTAACGATATGGCAAATCTGATGGATTATCTGGACTGGCGCGGGGATCTGACGCTCGAAATTTCGCCGTTCAACGAGGTGGACGCGCTGATTCTGGCAGAGCTGAGCTTTGTCGACTTTGACGGCATCGTGCCGCCGCCCGAGCTCGGGCGCGGCCTGCCGCTGAATGAGGCGGCGGAGGCGTTTTTCGCCCGCCACGGCGGGAAGGACGTTCCCATGGGTGTCCTCGTGCCGGACACGATCTCGAAAATGCTGCGCAAGCTGATGACGAGCCCGCGCTTTCGCAATATGACGCTTAACGGCTACACAGCGCTGCTTGACGATTCCATCGAGCAGCAGTTTGCGGCGCTGACGATCGACCTTGGCAACGGCAGCATCTATATCTCGTTCCGCGGCACGGACGATACGATCGTCGGGTGGAAGGAAGACCTCAACATGGGCTTTTTGGAGGAGATCCCCTCGCAGAAGCAGGCGGTCGAATACGTCGCGCGCGTCGCGCGGCAGTATGGCGACAAGACCATCCGCATCGGCGGGCACTCCAAGGGCGGCAACCTCGCCGTTTACAGCGCGGCGAAGAGCAGCGGCGAGATCCAAGAGCGCATCGTCGCCGTTCACAATAACGACGGCCCCGGCTTCGCCTGGGACATCAGCGAGACACCGGGCCACAAGCGCATCGCAAGCCGCATCCATACCATCCTGCCGCAGACGTCTGTCGTCGGCATGCTGATGGAGCATGAAAAGCGCTATCAGGTCGTGCATTCGACCTATGACGGCCTTTACCAGCATGACGGGTTTTCCTGGCAGGTGCTCGGCACGCAGTTTGTCCACCTCGACGACTTTTCCCGCGAGGGAAAGCTCGTCGATGAAACGCTCTCGTCCTGGGCCGATTCGCTCAACACCCAGCAGCGCGAAGCGCTGGCCGACGCGCTGTACAGCGTCTTCACCGCCTCGGGCGCAAAAACGCTCAGCGAGCTCACCGAGGAAAAGCTCAAAAGCGCCGCAGCGATGCTCAAGACCTATAAAAACCTCGACCGCGAGACCCGCCGCATGGTGACTGAGGCGTTCATGCTGTTTTTCAAACTCGGCACGAAGAACTTCGTCCTCGACACGCAGGAAGAATCCAGCCGCGAGATCGAAAATATTCGAAAAAAGATCTCGGAACAATACCAGAAGTTGGTGGAGCGCAAGAAGTAAATACAACATTCCCGCTGCGCGGGGAGCGGTTTTCCCCCTGCGCGGCGCAGGGGAACGGGACAAAGGGGTCATTCTCTTTCGCAAAAGAGAATGGCCCCTTTGGAACCCCAAGAGAAAGGCTTTGCATTAGCAGATTGGCACTTGAAGAGCTGCGCGGCCTGCGGAATCAGGTGCCTGCTGGGTGTTGTATCTAAACGACTTGGTTTGCTTCTATCTTCGCTGTCGCTTTGCCTGCGATTCGGTAGCCTTACGCAATTTCCGCCTACTTTGGACTTGTACAGATTTGCTATTGCCTGCCGAGGCGGCTTTGCTGGCGCTCGCCGCAGTACGCGCTACCAAGACGATATGCATTGTCAGATGATTAGGCTGCACCAAAACAAGATGAGCAGAGCGGCAGCGGATGATAGAAGTAGGCCAAATCGTATAGCAATGCTAACGCGGCTTCGCCGCGCGCAGGGAAGTGCAATCGGCAAGCATCGCACCTCTTCGAGCTGCTCGCTTGCAATGAAAATTTTCTCTGGGAGAGTGTAAGGGAGGGGTATCTCTTTTTCAAAAAGAGATACCCCTCCCTTATTATCGCACCCCTGCGCGGCGCAGGGAACAACCGCAGCGCTGTCGCGCTGCCATATTATTTTTTTACTCTGCGCTTGGCAGCTTCGCTGCGGGCTTCATCAGCAACGCGCAGATGATGATCGCGAGGATCGTGTTCGGCAGCATATACGTGCCGTTGTACAGCACGGAGTAGAACACGGGAGACGTCATGGTCATGCCCATGAATTCCTCGGGCATATACTGCGCGTAGACCGTCACGCCCGAGATGAAGTGGATGCCGAAGCGGGCGACACAGCCGACGAAGGCTGCGAGCGGGAGCTTGGAATAGTCGTTGCTCTTCACACGGAAAAGGCCCGCAAGGCCGACCGCGCCGTAGGCGACGGAATAGTCGAAGATGATGGACACCCAGCTCACGGCGAAGCCCTCGGCAAAGAAATACTTGAGCGTACCGAAGGCAAGACCGGCGAGCAGACCCCAGGGTGCGCCCCAACGCACAGCAAAGAGGATCAGTGGGATCATCACGAGGTTGATCGAGCCGCCGAAGCCGCCGAACGAAAGGTCGATGGGAATCTTGATGTAGCTCAGAACGAGCGCGAGGGCGATGCAGATGCCGCCTTCAGCCAGGCGGCGGGTGCTGGAGTGGGTGGACGTGTTGCTCATGTGAGATTCCTCCTATTGAAGTGAAATGTGCCCCTGTCCGCGCCGCGGCGCAAAAAAGCACCGCGGCGTCGACGTCACGGTGCAAAGTTCAGGCAAGATCATCTTTGCATTCCTACGCCGGCATTACCCGGATCAGGTCTGAGGGACAGCGACGGCGATACGCCGCATCACAGCCGGCTTGCGCCAGCGCCCCTTGCAGGTACGGCGACATCTTAGCCCATCAGGAGAAATTTGTCAAGGATTTGAGGCAAAAAGCGTGATTCCGAAAATAGAATATCGGAATTTAGAATTTGTGTTGCGTCTTTGTTGTGCTTGTGCTACAATAAAATTAGTTAGGCAACCAAAATAATTGTGATATTTGTGATTTTCTCGTGAACAGGAGATCTGAAATGGCTGCATTCGTTGTCAACGGTACACCGGTCACGGTGGAGAAAAATCAAAAACTCATCCGCTATCTTCGCGACGAGCTGCATCTGACCAGCGTCAAAGACGGGTGCAGTGAGGGCGCGTGCGGCACGTGCCATGTCCTCATCGACGGCAAGCCGACGAAAGCCTGCATCCCTCAGACAGACAAGCTGGAGGGGAAACATATCGTCACGGTCGAGGGCCTTTCCGACTTTGAAAAAGAGGCCTTTACCTACGCCTTCGGCGAGGCCGGAGCCGTGCAGTGCGGCTTCTGCATCCCAGGCATGGTCATCTCGGCCAAGGGGCTCATCGACCAGAACCCCGACCCGACACGCGAAGAGGCGGCCTTTGCCATCCGCAACAATATCTGCCGCTGCACGGGCTATGTCAAGATCATCGACGGCATCCTGCTTGCGGCGAAGATTTTACGCGAGGGGAAAATTCCCGAAAAGAAGGAAGACTTTCAGGTCGGCTCGCGCGTGCACCGTATCGACGTCGCCGAAAAGGTACAGGGCTATGGCAAGTACCCCGACGACATCTATGTTGACGGCATGTGCTATGGCGGCGCGGTGCGCAGCCAGTACCCGCGCGCCCGCGTGCTCTATATCCGCACGAAAGAAGCGGAAGAGCTCCCCGGCGTCGTCTGCGTGCTGACGGCAAAGGATATTCCGGGCCAGCAAAACGTCGGCCACATCCAGAAGGACCAGCCGACGCTCATCGGCGAGGGGGAGATCACGCAGTACCTTGGCGACGCAGTCGCGCTCGTATGCGCGCGCGATCAGGAAACGCTTGAAAAGGCGAAAAAGCTCGTGCGTGTCGTCTACGAAGAGCTCCCCGCGGTCTACGGGCCCGAGGAGGCGTCCGCCCCCGGCGCGCCCGAGGTCATCATGGGCAACCGCGGCAATTTGCAGGCGCACCGCCACGTTGTGCGCGGCAACGCCGATGAGGCCATCAAACATTCCAAATACGTCTTACACGAGAAGTTTGAGACTCCGTGGACGGAGCACGCCTTTTTGGAACCCGAGTGCTGCGTCGCGCTCCCGCTTGAAAACGGCGGCGTGAAGCTGCTGACGACCGACCAGAGCGCGCACACCACCCAGCACGAGTGCTCGGCGATGCTTGGCGTCGACTTTGCCCACTGCCAGGTCGAAAATATGCTTGTCGGCGGCGGCTTCGGCGGGAAAGAGGACATGTCCGTGCAGCACCACGCGGCGCTCATCGCATACATCGCGCGTGTGCCGGTCAAGGTGAAGCTCACACGGCAGGAATCGCTGCTCGTCCATCCCAAGCGCCATCCGATGTGGATGGACTTCACGATGGGCTGCGACGAAAACGGCATTATTCAGGGCGTAAAGGCGAGCGTCGTGTCCGACACGGGCGGCTTTGCCTCACTCGGCGGCCCCGTGCTCGAGCGCGCGTGCACGCACGCCGCGGGCCCGTATCACTATGAGAATTTTGAGATCGAGGGCCACGCCTACTATACGAACAATCCGCCCGCGGGCGCGTTCCGCGGCTTCGGCGTGACGCAGACCTGCTTTGCGACTGAAACGCTACTCAACGAGATGGCCGACCTTGTCGGCATCTCCCCGTGGGAGATTCGCTACCGCAACGCCATCCGCCCGGGCGAGGTGCTGCCGAACGGACAGATCGTCGGCCCCGAAACGGGCCTTGTCGAAACGCTCGAGGCCATCAAGCCCTACTATGACGAAGCGGTCAAAAACGGCGAGCCCGTCGGCCTTGCCTGCGCGATGAAAAACGCGGGCGTCGGCGTCGGTCTTCCTGACTATGGGCGCTGCAAGCTCGTCATCGGCGATGATGGCAAGGTCCACATCCGCGCGGGCGCGTCCTGCATCGGTCAGGGTCTCGGCACGGTGCTGGTGCAGCTCGTCGTGACAAACGCAAAGCTCACGCGCGATCAGGTCGTCTACGACGGCAACAGCACGTTCATAACGCCTGACAGCGGCGATACCTCCGGCTCGCGCCAGACGCTCGTCACCGGCGAGGCCTGCCGCCGCGCATGCCTGCTGCTGCGCGACGCGATGGAGTACCGCTCGCTGAGCGATTTGAAGGGGCAGGAGTTTTACGGCGAATACTACGCCAAGACGAACCCGCTCGGCGCAAATGTGCCGAACCCCGTCAGCCATGTCGCCTATGGCTACGCGACGCAGATGTGCATTCTCGACAAGGAGACGGGCAAAATTAAAAAGATGGTCGCCGCGCACGATGTTGGCAAGGCCATCAACCCGCTGTCCTGCGAAGGGCAGATCGAGGGCGGCGTTGTGATGAGCATGGGCTACGCCCTGACGGAGCAGTACCCGCTCGACCACGGCAAGCCCACGGCAAAATACGGCACGCTCGGCCTGTTCCGCTCGCATCAGATCCCCGAGATCAAGGCGATCGTCATCGACAAGCCGGGATTAAACCTCGCCAACGGCGCCATCGGCATCGGTGAGATCACGTCCATCCCCACGGCGCCGGCCATCGCGCAGGCGTATTACCGCTACGACGGCGAGCGCCGCCGCAGCCTGCCGCTCGACCATACGCCGTACAAAAAGTAATACAATCAGGAGAGAGCTATGAAACGAGTTCTCATCATCTATACCGGCGGCACCATCGGTATGACGCGCACGGAAAACGGCTACGCGCCGCGCGCGGGCTACTTCCGCGCCGCGCTCGACGCCATCCCCGACCTCCGCGCGCCGGAGATGCCGGAGTGGGAATTCTACGAGCTCTCGCCGCTGCTGGATTCATCCAACATGACCGTGCGCGAATGGAACTGCATCGCAGAGCTGATCGCGCAGAAATATGACGATTACGACGGCTTCGTCGTCCTGCACGGCACGGACACGATGGCCTACACGGCTTCGGCGCTGTCGTTCATGCTCAATGGGCTCGACAAGCCCGTGGTGCTCACGGGCTCGCAGATCCCGCTGTGCGAAATTCGCAGCGACGGGCGCGACAACCTTATCACCGCGCTGCTGATTGCGGGGGAAGGCATCGTGCGCGAGGTGTGCCTGTACTTCGGCGGAAAGCTGCTGCGCGGCAACCGCGCGACAAAATACTCCGCTGACGGACTCATCGCTTTCGTTTCGCCCAACTACCCGAGCCTTGCCGAGGCGGGCATTTCCATCAAATATAACGAAGCCGCCCTCCTGCCGCGGCAGGAAGGCGGGCTCAAGCTCCAGACGCTTGACAACATCCCCATCGGCGTCATCAAGGTATTTCCGGGCATTCAGTTTTCGCTGTTCGAGGCCATTATGACCGAAAAGCTCCGCGGTATCGTCATCGAGACGTTCGGCGCGGGCAATATCCCCGGCGACGGGAACGCGCTGCTACCCATCATCCGCAAGGCGTTTCAGAACGGCACGGTGCTCACGGTCTGCTCCCAGTGCCCGCAGGGCGCGGTGTCGCTCGGCACCTACGAAACGTCCAGCGCGCTCAAAAAGGCGGGCGCGGTCAGCGGACTCGACATGACGACCGAGGCCGCCGTCGCCAAGCTGTACTATCTCTTCTCCTGTGGCTACGACAAGGAGAAGATCAAGCAGGCAATGGAAGAAGACCTCCGCGGTGAGATCAGCGTTTCTTAAGCGCTTCGAGCGCTTCCTTCGTGTCAACGTCGCGCAGCTCCGTCTCCGGCGCTTCAAAGAGCAGCAGATCATCTAAATGCCTCTTGATGACTGCGCTGCCGCCGACATCGCCCTCAAGCGATAAAAGCTCAGGAAAGAAGCGGGCAGGGAAGAGGCAGGGGTTGCCTCGCACGCCGTTGTGTCCCAATCCGACGATGTTTTTGCTGTGCGCGCGGAAGAACTCAAGCTCCTGCGCGACGGTCTTGCGCTTGAGCATCGGCTGGTCGGCCACCATGAAGCAGAGCGCGTCACAGTCTGACAGCGCCGCCGTGCCGAGGCGGATCGTCTCGCTCTGGCCGCGCTCGGGATGTTCGTTCCGCAGCGTTTCAAAGCCAAACTTTTTGGCGGCCGCTTCCACGTTTTCGTGCTGCGTCACGACCAGCACGCGGGAAAAGCTCTCCCGCGGGATCGCCTCAAGCGCATGCTCGATAAGCGGCTTTCCGTTTACCGTCGCGGCGAGTTTATTTTCGCCAAAGCGCGCGGCATTGCCCGCCGCCATGACCACGCATCCTATTTTCAACGTGTTATCCATCTATTAAATCACCAGTCATTCGTTTCTTTTTCACCAATCGGCAGAAAAAAGCGGACAAAATGGTACATCCGCGATCATTTGTATTATATCACGCATGCAGCACTGTACACGCTGTGCGAAATGTGCTAAAATAATAGCAAAGGAGTTGCAGATTTCGAGCAAAACCGACAAAGCGGCTGCTCGGAACAGGAGGTAGACAGATGAGCAAGGTAGGAAAAAGCGAGATCCGCGTCGATGCGTTCGACAAGGTCACCGGACGCACGAAATACTATGAGGATCGGATGCCGGCCGGTGCGCTCTATGCGCGCATCAAACATTCCACCATCGCGCACGGATTTGTCAAATCCATCGACAAGTCCGCGGCGGAGGCCATCCCCGGCGTTGTGAAGGTGCTGACCTGCTTCGACGTGCCGGAGCACTGCTTCCCGACGGCGGGCCATCCCTGGTCGATGGACCCGGGGCATCAGGACGTGGCCGACCGCAATCTTTTGAACCGCCATGTGCGCTACTACGGCGACGACGTCGCGGTCGTCATTGCGGAGGATGAGGTCTCGGCCATGCAGGGCGTGCGCGCGCTAAAGGTCGAATATGAGGAACTCCCGTTTGTGCTCGACGTGCAGAAGGCCATGGAGCCCGACGCGCCCTGCATCCACGAAAATTTCCCTGGGAATATCCTGAAGCACACCGATATCCGCAAGGGCAATTATCAGCAGGCGATCAAAGAGCCCGGCCTCATCAAGGTCGAGGGCTGGTACAACACCCCCACCGTGCAGCACAGCCACATTGAAAACCACGGCTGCTACGCTTACGAGGAAAATGGCCGCATCGTCGTCGTGTCCTCCACGCAGATCCCGCACATCATCCGCCGCATCGTCGGTCAGGCGCTCGGGCGTCCGTGGGCGGATATCCGCGTCATCAAGCCCTACATCGGCGGAGGCTTTGGCAATAAGCAGGATGCGCTCTATGAGCCGCTGTGCGCGTGGTGCTCTACGCAGGTGCACGGAAAATGCGTGCGCATCGACTGCTCGCGTGAAGAGACATTCGTCAGTAACCGTGTGCGCCACTCGATCCGCTTCCATATCATCACGTGGCTTCATAAGGACGGCTCGATTGCCGCGCGCAAGGTCGAGTGCTTCTCCAATCAGGGCGCTTACGCCTCGCACGGCCATTCAATCGTCGCAAAGGCAATGGGTTCGTTCCCGCAGATCTACCCCTGCGAGAATTTTGAGGGCGACGCCTACACCGTTTACACCAACCGTCCCGCCGCAGGCGCGATGCGCGGCTACGGTATGCCGCAGGCCTCGTTTGCGGACGATGCGAACATCGACGAGTGCGCGAAGGCCGTTGGCATGGAGCCGCTCGAATACCGCATGAAGTACATCATGCCCAAGGGCTTCCACGACGGCTTCTCAGGTAACACGAACTACTACGATTCCTTCCGCGAATGTCTGGAAAAGGGGAAGGAGTACATCGAATACGACAAAAAGCGCGAGGAGTATGCCAAGGACATCGGCCCCGTCCGCCGCGGCATCGGCGTGGCGGCCTTCTGGTACAACACGGCGGTGTATCCCATCTCGCTGGAAACGTCCTCGAACCGCATGCTCCTGAATCTTGACGGCACAGTCACGATGCAGTGCGGTGAGACGGAGATCGGGCAGGGCGCGGACACGGCCTATGCGCAGATGACGGCCGAGGCCGTCGGCCTCAAGAGCTATCACGACGTGCGCGTTGTCTCGTGTCAGGATACAGACATCACGCCCACAGGCCTCGGCGCTTACGCGAGCCGCCAGACCTACGTCGCGGGCTTCTCCATCCGCCAGACGGCGGCGCTCCTGCGGCAGAAAATTCTTCAGTACGCGACAAAGCTCACCCGTCAGGCAGTTTCCAATATGGATATTATCGACGGAAACATCGTCCGCATCGGCGACGGCGCGGTGCTCATGTCGCTTCAAGAGCTTGCGATGACTGCGCAGTACAACGCCGCGGACTCCGAGCACATCACCGCCGAGTCGACCTACACCATCCGCAACAACGCCTATTCGTTTGGCTGCACCTTTGCCGACGTCGAGGTGGATATCCCGATGTGCAAGGTGACGCTCAAGAAGATCATCAACGTCCACGACTGCGGCAAGCTCATCAACCCCGCGCTTGCCGAGGCGCAGGTCCACGGCGGCATGTCCATGGCCATCGGATTTGGCATGAGCGAGCAGCTTTTATTCGACGAGAAGACGGGCCGCCCCCTCAACAATAATCTTCTCGACTACAAGCTCTCGACGTTCATGGACCACCCGCATCTCGAGGCGCAGTTTATCGAAAATCCCGAGCCGACGTCGCCGTTCGGCACGAAGGCGCTCGGCGAACCGCCCGCGTGCTCGGGCGCGCCCGCCATCCGCAACGCCATCTACAACGCCACCGGCGTCGCCATCGACACCGTTCCCATCACCCCGCACGTTCTGTACGCCGAGTTCAGCAAGGCGGGGCTCATCCACGACAGCTGGAAGGAGGAGAAGTGAGCCATGTATGACATGAAAGCACTCTATGAGGCGGAAAGCGTCGAAAACGCTGTCGCCCTCCGCTTGGAGCATCCCGAGGCGCAGATCATCGCCGGCGGCAGCGACGTGCTCGTGCAGATGCGCGAGGGCAAGCGCGCCGGGAAGGAGCTCATCTCGATCTACGGCCTTGACGAGCTGCGCGGCGTAACGATCGACAGTGATGAGAACATTCGCATCGGCTCGCTCACGAGCTTTTCTCACATCACGCGCGCCCCCATCATTCAAAAGTACATCGGTGTCCTCGGCGAGGCGGTCGATCAGGTCGGCGGCCCGCAGATCCGAAATATCGGCACCATCGGCGGCAACACCTGCAACGGCGTGACGAGCGCGGACTCCGCCTCCACACTGCATGCGTGGGAGGCCATCGTGGAGCTGACGGGGAAGGACGGCATCCGCCGCCTGCCCATCAAAGACTTTTACATCAAGGCCGGTCAGGTCGACATCCGCGTGGAGGATGGCGAGATCCAGACAGCCATCCTCATCCCAAAGGCGAGCTACGAAAACTGCTATGGCTACTACATCAAGTACGCCATGAGAAACGCGATGGACATCGCGACGCTCGGGTGCAGCGTGAACGTGCGCCTGTCGCCCGACAAGCAGACTATTGAGCGCGCCCGCATCGCCTACGGCGTTGCCGGTCCTGTGCCGATGCGCTGCCCGAGCGCGGAGGCAGCTGCCAAGGATAAACCCTTGACACTTACGACGGCGGAAGAGTTCTCACTCGCCGTGCTCAACGATATCCGCGCGCGCGACAGCTGGCGCGCCTCCAAGGCGTTCCGCGAACACATCGCGGTCGAAATGGCCAAGCGCTGCCTGATCGAGTCTATCAAACGGGCGGGAGGTGTCATCAAATGAGTCAGTACAAGCTGGTGCGATTCAACTTAAACGGCAAGGACGTTGAGAAAATGGTCGACGTGCGTGCGTCGCTGACCGATATGCTGCGAAACGATTACCATATGACGTCTGTGAAGAAGGGCTGCGAGGTCGGCGAGTGCGGCGCCTGCAACGTCATCATCGACGGCGAGGCATTCAACTCGTGCATCTACCTCGCCGTCTGGGCGGACGACAAGCACATCCGCACGCTCGAAAGCCTGATGGGGCCCGACGGCGAACTGAGCGACATCCAGCAGGCGTTCATTGAAGAGACCGCTGTCCAGTGCGGCTTCTGCACGCCGGGCTTCATCATGACTGCGGTCGAGATCTTGGAGACGAACCGCCTCTACACCGATGACGAGCTCAGAAAGCTCCTCTCCGGCCATCTGTGCCGCTGCACGGGCTATGAAAATATTCTGCGCGCGGTGAAAAAGACAATGTATCGCCGCCTCGGCCTGCCGCTTCCGGAATAAGGCCGAGCCTTTACAAAATCGAAACAGGAAAAAATATTGTCTTCTTACGAAATCGGTGCTATAATCCAAATAGCACCGATTTTGTTTCAAGGCGCGAAAAAGGAGGAATCTTTATGGTCATTACGGTTGGCAGACAATACGGCAGCGGCGGACGCGAGATCGGCACGATGCTTGCCAAGCAGCTCGGCATCGCCTATTACGACGACATGCTGCTCAAGGAGGCGGCAGAGGAGAGCGGACTTTGCGAAGAGCTGTTCCGTTCCTTTGACGAACGCCCGAAGAGCTTTCTCTATTCCATCGCGATGGACCCCTATTCCTTCTCGATGAACCATGTGACGCCCAAGGGCTCCATCGAACAGCAGGTGTACCTGGCGACCTACGACACGATCAAAAAGCTCGCCGACAAGGGCCCCTGCGTCCTGATCGGCCGCTGCGCGGACTACGCGCTCAAGGATCGCGACGACGTCATCAATCTCTTCATCACGGCTCCACTCGAAAACCGCATCAAGCGCGTTGCCGCCCGCAACGGCATCAGCGAGAACGAGGCGAAAGACCGCATCAAGAAGACGGATAAGTCCCGCGCTTCCTACTATAACTACTATTCCGCCAAGGACTGGGGCGATGCCAAGAGCTATGACCTCTGCATCGATTCGAGCCTGCTCGGCATCGATGGCACGGTCGAGCTTTTGAAGGACCTTATCCGCATCAAGGGCATCAAGTAAACGAAAAATCTAAAAAAGCAGCCGTTTCATACGGCTGCTTTTTTCCGCTATTCACGGCGGTTCAACTTGACGAAAAAGGGAAGAGCGAATTTGTGAAAAAAGTTTACGCTTTCCCCCTATGCAAAAGAGCAAAAATACGCTAAAATAGTAGCTGTGAAAATTTGAACTTGTTCCTGAAAGGGGAGATTATGAGCATGGCTCAACTCAAGTATAAGCGCGTGCTGCTCAAGATCAGCGGCGAGGCGCTGGCGGGCGACAAGCACTTCGGCTTCGACTTCGACGTCGTTTCCAAGGTGTGCGACGTCATCAAAAAGTGCACGGACATGGGCGTACAGATGGGCGTCGTCATCGGCGGCGGCAACTTCTGGCGCGGCGTGAAAAACGGCGAGGGCTACATCGAGCGCACCCGTGCCGACCACATGGGCATGCTGGCCACGGCGATGAACTGCATGGCGGTCGCCGATGTGCTCGAGCAGAAGGGCGTCGACGTGCGCGTGCAGACGGCGCTGGAGATCAAAGAAGTCGCCGAACCCTACATCCGCGCCCGCGCCATCCGGCATTTGGAAAAGGGCCGCGTAGTGCTCTTTGGCTGCGGCATCGGCTCTCCGTTCTTCTCGACCGACACGGCGGCGGTACTGCGCGCGGCGGAGATCAACGCAGATGTGATCCTGCTCGCCAAGAACATCGACGGCGTTTACAACGCCGACCCCGCCAAGGATGCAAACGCGATCAAGTACGACGCCATCTCCTATGAGGACGTGCTGGCCCAGCACCTTGCGGTCATGGACTCCACGGCCACGTCGCTTTCGATGGACAACCACATCCCCGTGCTTGTCTTTGCGCTCAAGGACCCGGAGAACATCATCCGTGCGGTCGAGGGCGAGAAGATCGGCACCATCGTCGGCGAAAACTGAGCGACCCCGCATCTGCGGTTTTACGATAAAAATTTTTGAGGAGGTATCCCCATGAATAAAGAAGATTACAAGGTTTATTCCGACAAAATGAGAAAGAGCATCGACGCGGTGAACGCGGACTTTGCCTCTGTGCGCGCAGGCCGCGCCAACGCCTCTGTGCTCGACCGCATCAGCGTCGACTACTACGGCTCTCCCACGCCCATCCAGCAGATCGCGGCCATCGCTTCTCCCGATCCGCGCCAGCTCGTCATCACCCCGTGGGACGGCACGGCCCTCAAGCCCATCGAGCGCGCCATTCAGGAGTCTGACCTTGGCATCAACCCGCAGAACGACGGCAAGTCCATCCGCCTGAACTTCCCGCAGCTCACGGAGGAGCGCCGTAAGGAGCTCGTCAAGCAGATCCACAAGTATTCCGAGAACGGCAAGGTCGCCATCCGCAATATTCGCCGCGATGCGATGGAAGCGTTCAAGAAAAAGCAGAAGGCCAGCGAGATCACCGAGGACGACCTGAAGGTCGCCGAAAAGGACCTGCAGAAGCTGACCGACGACATGTGCAAAGAGGTCGATGCCCTTCTCGAGAAGAAAGAGAAGGAGCTCATGGCGGTCTGATATGGGGCTCTTTTCCAAAGAGAACAAGGCAGGGCAGGTTGATTTGAACAACCTGCCTTGTCATGTTGCCGTCATTATGGACGGCAACGGCCGCTGGGCGCAAAAGCGCGGCCTCCCGCGCTCGGCCGGTCACAAGGCGGGGGCGGAGACATTTCGAAAGCTCGGCACCTACTGCAAGAACCTGGGCATCGACTATCTGACGGTCTACGCCTTTTCGACCGAAAACTGGAAGCGCCCGAAGGACGAGGTCGACGGCATCATGCACTTACTCGAGCAATATCTGCACGAGTGCATCGACACGATGGAAAAGGACGGCAACCGCCTGCACTTTCTGGGTGATTTAAGCGTCCTGACGCCGGAACTTCGGGAACTCATCGATGAGACGAATGAGATTTCCTCCCGCATCGAGGGCTTTCAGGCCAACGTCTGCCTCAACTACGGCGGGCGCGACGAGATTCTGCACGCCGCCCGCGCGTTTGCGCGTGACTGCGCGGCAGGGGAGCAGGACGCGGACGCTTTGACCGAGGAGGGCTTTTCGCGCTACCTCTATTCAAGCGGACTTCCCGATCCCGACCTTCTCATCCGCCCGGGCGGGGAGAAGCGCATCAGCAACTACCTTTTGTGGCAGTGCGCGTACAGCGAGTTCTACTTCTGCGACACGCTCTGGCCCGACTTTACCGAGAAAGAATTCGACAAGGCGCTCATCGCGTATCAGCATCGCGAGCGCCGCTTCGGTGGTTTGAAACAGGAGAAACAGGAATGAAACAAAGATGGTTGGTGGTTGTCGTCGGCCTGCCGGCGCTGCTCGCCGTGCTGCTTGCCTGCCCCGCATGGGCGACGATGATCGTCGTCTGCGGCATCGCGGGCATCGCGGCCTATGAGTTGCTGCACACGGCAGGGGAGAACGTCCCGGCGAATTTCTACTGGGGACTTGTCACAACGGTTGTCATGCAGGAGATATGGCTCTTTAAGGAAGAGATGAGCGGCACATACGATCTTCCGATTTCGACCGTTACGATCTTCCGCTGGATCCTTGTGATGATGGCGTTCCTCTTTGCGGTTATCTCTTACGGAAAGGAAAAACCGTTCACGTTCCACGATGTGGCGGTGTCGATCGTCGGCGGCATCGTATTCCCGGCGATGTACAGCTGCATTTTCCTGCTGCGTATGGACGGGGAGTTTGGCAAGGTCTATGTGCTCGCGCCGTTCTGCGTCGCGTTTGCGGGTGATGCGCTGTCGATGTATTTCGGCATGTGGTTCGGCAAGCGCAAGATGGCGCCGCACGTCAGCCCGCACAAGACCTGGGCGGGCGCAATCGGCGGGCCCATCGGCAGCGCGCTTGCGCTGGTGCTGCTCGGTGTTGTCGGCAAGGCATGGCTCGGCTATGCGCCGAACTACCTCATGCTGATCCTCGTGGGCGTGGTGGCCAATATCTTCGGCCAGCTCGGCGACCTCTCGATGTCGCTTGTCAAGCGCGAGGCGGGGATCAAGGACTACAGCCACCTCTTCCTGACGCACGGCGGCATGCTCGACCGCTTTGACTCCACGCTCTTCATCGCGCCGGTCGTGTGGGCCGCGGTCTGCGGAGGCTTATTATGACAAGGAGTATTGCTTTACTCGGTTCCACCGGCTCCATCGGCCGCCAGACGCTTGAGGTGGCGCGCGAGCTGGGGCTTTCCGTCGCTGCGCTGACGGCGAATAAGAGCGTTGACCTCATCGAACAGCAGGCGCGGGAATTTTGCCCGCGTCTTGCCGTGCTTTATGACGAGGACGCGGCAAATGAGCTCCGCGCGCGGCTTTCCGACACAAACACCCAAGTGCTCTCCGGCATGGAGGGCCTTCTGGCCGCGGCCACGGCGGACGACGCTGACACGGTCGTCACCGCTGTAATGGGCATGATCGGCCTCCAGCCGACGCTCGCGGCAATCGAGAAGAAAAAGCGCATCGCGCTTGCCAACAAGGAAACGCTCGTCTGCGCGGGCGAGCTCGTCGTGGATGCGGCGGAGCGCTGCGGCGCGGAGATTGTCCCCGTCGACAGCGAGCACAGCGCGATCTTCCAGTGCTTGCAGGGCTGCCGTGACCGCGGCGAGATCAAGCGCTTGATCTTGACCTGCTCGGGCGGGCCGTTCTACGGTCTGAGTGCGCAGGAGCTTGCGTTGAAGACGAAGGCCGACGCGCTCAAGCACCCGAACTGGACAATGGGTGCGAAGATCACCATCGACTCCGCGACCCTGATGAACAAGGGCCTTGAGATCATCGAGGCCATGCGCCTTTACCGCCTGCCGCTGCGGCAGGTCGACGCGGTCATCCATCGCCAGAGCATCGTGCACTCGCTCGTCGAGTTTCACGACGGGGCGATGCTTGCCCAGCTCGGCACACCGGACATGAAGCTGCCCATCCGCTACGCGATGACGTACCCCAACAGGGCCGTTTCGCTCGCGGAGCCGCTCGACCTTCTCAAGTGCCCGCCGCTGACGTTCGCCGAGCCCGATGAAGAGGTCTTCCGCTGCCTGAAGATCGCCAAGCAGTGCGCCGCCATCGGCAATGTCTACTGCGCGGCGATGAACGGCGCGAACGAAGAGGCTGTCGCGGCATTTCTGTGCGATGAGATCGGCATCTGTGCCATCCCTGACCTCATCGAAGCGGCGCTCGATAAAACCGAGACGGTATATCAGCCGCAGCTTTCGGATATTCTGGAAGCAGACCGGCTCGCGCGCGAGGTCGTGCGCAAAAAGCTCAACTGACCAAATTTAGGAGAGACCATGGTTTATATTCTCATTGCGATCCTGATTTTCGGCGTGCTCATCGCCGTGCATGAGTTTGGCCACTTTTTGGCGGCTAAGGCCTGCGGCGTGCGCGTCAATGAATTTTCCATCGGCATGGGCCCGCAGCTCTTCCATAAGACGAAAGGGGACACCGAATACTCCCTGCGGCTCCTGCCCATCGGAGGCTACTGCGCCATGGAGGGCGAGGACGAGGATTCGGACGACGACCGCGCGCTGGGCCGCCAGATCTGGTGGAAGAAGTTCATCATCTTCGTCGCGGGCGCGTTCATGAACTTCCTGACGGGCCTCATCATCGTCATCTGCCTGTACGCGGGCGCGCAGGCGTTCTACACGACGGAGATCGTCGAGCTGAACCCCGATTTCCCGCAGCAGGGAGAGGACGGCCTGATGCCCGGCGACATGATCTACGCCATCAATGGCGAGCGCATTTATTTAAAGAGCGACGTGTCGCTCATCATGGGCCTTGGCGACACGGGCACGATCGACATGACCGTCCTGCGCGACGGCAAAAAGCTCGACCGCACGCTCACGAAGCAAGTCTACACCGACGAAAACGGTAAGGAGTACGAGGCCTACGGCTTTACCTACGGCGGGATCGTCGAGGCGACGCCGCTTCTGCGCCTGCAATACAGCTGGTACCAGACGATGGACTATGTCCGCATCGTGAGACTGAGCCTGCAAATGCTGCTTTCGGGCGCGGCGGGCGTGAACGATCTGAGCGGCCCGGTCGGCATCGTCTCGACCATCACGGAGGTCGGCAAGGAGACCGAGGCCGAGGCTGGCTTCGGCGCGGCGCTCGAGAGCATCCTCTACTTCGCCGCGATGTTCGCGGTGAACCTCGCCGTGATGAACCTGCTGCCGCTGCCCGCACTCGACGGCGGACACGTGCTGTTCCTGCTTGTCAACGGCATCGCCGTGGCGCTTTTCAAAAAGGAAATTCCATCCAAATATCTGAACGTCATCAACGGCATCGGCTTTGCGCTTTTAATGGCGCTGATGCTGTTCGTCACGTTCCACGACATTGTCAAGCTCCTGTGAGGAGGATGATTTTATGAGCAAGCAAATTATCGCAGGCGGCGTCGCCATTGGCGGCGGCGCGCCGGTCACGATCCAGTCGATGTGCAACACGCACACTGAGGATGCCAAGGCCACCATCGCGCAGATCCACGCGCTCGAAGAGGCGGGCTGCGAGATCGTGCGCGTCACGGTGCCGAATATGGAGGCCGCGCACGCGCTGAGTGAAATTAAGGAGAATATCTCCATCCCGCTCGTCGCGGACATCCACTTCGACTACCGTCTCGCCGTCGAAGCGGCGGCGCGCGGCGCGGACAAAATTCGCATCAACCCCGGCAACATCGGGGGAGACGACCGCGTCAAGGCGGTCGTAGACGCCTGCCGTGAACACAAGGTTCCCATCCGCATCGGCGTGAACGGCGGCTCGCTTGAAAAGGAGCTGCTCGCAAAATATGGCCGCGTGACGCCCGAGGCGCTCGTCGAGAGCGCGCTCAGACATGTGCGGCTGCTTGAAAAGTTCGATTTTACCGAGATCTGCATCTCGGTCAAGAGCTCTGATGTACCGCTCAACATGGCGGCCTATCGCCTTCTGCACGAAAAGGTCGACTATCCGCTCCACCTCGGCGTGACCGAGGCGGGCACGCCCACGATGGGGCTTTTGAAGTCCGCCATCGGCATCGGCGGCCTTCTGTGCGAGGGCATCGGCGACACGATGCGCGTCTCGCTCACGGCGGACCCCGTGGAGGAAGTCTACGCCGCCAAGCGCATTTTGCAGGCCTGTGGCATCCGCCGCAGCGGCGTGAACCTCGTCTCCTGCCCGACGTGCGGCCGCACGGCGTACGACATGATCCCGATTGCCGAAGAACTCGAACGCCGTCTTGCCGACTGCAAGAAGAATATCACGGTCGCCGTGATGGGCTGCGTCGTCAACGGGCCCGGTGAGGCCTCGGCCGCCGATATCGGCGTGGCCGGCGGTAAAGGTGAGGGCATGATTTTCCGAAAAGGAAAAATCCTTTACAAAGTGCCGCAGGAAAAGCTTGTCAACGCTTTGATGGAGGAAATCAAAAAACTCTGATCGAGCGGAAACGATACTGAGATAAGGTTGTGGCTATGGCACAAAAGATTCCTTTTTTTGAATTATTCACCGACTTTTCGCCGGATTTTGACCTGCGCGTCCCGCTCAACGCCGCGATGGTCACGAACATGGTGCTCGAGCCGGAAAAGCGCACGATGACGCTCGACATGACCGTGCGCGCGGAGATGAACGACTCGACGCGCGAAACTGTCGAGCAGCTTCTTGCGCGCAATTACGACTTAAAGCGCGTGGACATCCACGTCAAATCAACGGCGGAGGCCTTTCCCGACATGTTGAAGAACGCTGGCCGCAAGGTGAGCGGCAGCGGCAGTGTCATCATGGGCCGCGAGATTGCAAAGGGGAGAGTGCTCCCCATCAGCGAGCTGACGCCAAAGGCCGGTCACGTCGTCGTTGAGGGCAAGGTCTTCAAGTTCGACTGCCACGAGACGCGCCGCGCCGGCGTCTGGACGATGTTGCTCGAAATGACGGACTACGAAGGCTCGCTCTTCATCCGCCGCAGCATGCCCGAGCGCGAGGCGACGGAGCTTCTTGGCAAGATCAGCGTCGGCATGTGGCTGCGCGTCAGCGGCCGCATGGAGCTCTCCTACGATGGTAAGGACATGCAGCTCAACCCGCAGGACATCATGCAGATCGACCACGCCGAGCGCACGGACACGGCGGAGGAAAAGCGCGTCGAGCTGCACTTACATACCCGTATGTCCAACATGGACGCGCTGACCGACACCGCCGCGGTCGTCAAGCGCGCGATCAAGTGGGGGATGCCCGCCATCGCCATCACGGATCACGGCGTAGCGCAGAGCTTCCCGGACGCCTGGCACACCGGCGAGGGTAAAATAAAACTCCTTTACGGCTGTGAGGGCTATTTTCTCAACAACATCGACGACCGTATCTGTGTGCACGGCCCGCAGGACGGCGATTTTTCGACTGAGATCTGCTGTTTCGACATTGAAACAACGGGTCTGAAGGTCGCGCACGATGCCATCACCGAGATCGGTGCGGTCATTCTGAAAGGCGGCGAGATCGTCGACACGTTCCAGACCTTTGTCGACCCCGAGCGCCGGCTTTCGCCTGAGATCATCGGCCTGACCGGCATCACAGACGACATGCTGCGCGGCGCGCCGAAGCTGGAGGACGCGCTGCACGCGTTTTTGGCCTTTGCGGGCGGCCGCCCGCTCGCTGCGCACAATGCGGAGTTTGATATCAGCTTCATCCGCGCAGGCTGCAAAAAGTGCGGCATCCCGTTCGAGCCGACGTATCTCGACTCGCTGATTTTCGCGCAGAATCTCCTGCCCGAGCTCGGCAAGTACAAGCTCGACATCGTGGCCGACCACTTGCAGCTCCCGCAGTTCAACCACCACCGCGCGTCCGACGATGCGGTCCCGGTCGCGCAGATGCTCGCGAAGTTTTTCGTCATGCTCGAAGAGCGCGGCGTCACGCGCCTCCAGCAGATCAACGACGAGATGACGAAGCTCCGCCCGCTCGGCGTCAAGCGCAACCGTTTCCCAAAGCACATCATTCTGATCGCCAAGAACAAGGTGGGCCTCAAGAACCTCTACCAGCTCATCTCGGCGTCGAACCTCAAATACTTTAAGCGCGTGCCGATCATCCCGAAAAGCGAGCTTGTCGCGCATCGCGAGGGCTTGATTATCGGCTCTGCCTGCGAGGCGGGCGAGCTGTTCCGCGCCATCGTCGACCACAAGGACTGGAATGAGCTCAAGCGCATCGCCTCGTTCTACGACTATCTTGAAATTCAGCCGCTCGGCAATAACCGCTTCATGGTGCGCGACGGCACGGTGCGCGACGACGAAGACCTCAAGGACTTCAACCGCACTGTTGTCAAGCTTGGCGAAGAGCTCGGCAAGCCCGTCTGCGCAACAGGCGACGTCCACTTCCTCGACCCCGAAGACGAGGTCTATCGCCATATCCTGCTCGCGTCAAAGAAATTCGCCGACGCGAACGAGCCCGTCCCGCTCTACTTTCGCACGACGGACGAAATGCTCAAGGAATTTGACTACCTCGGCAAGGAGAAAGCCTACGAGGTCGTCGTGACGAACCCCCGCGCCATTGCCGAGCAGGTGGAGGATATCGAGCTTTTGCCCAAGGGCAAGCTGTTTCCGCCGCGGCTTGAAAATTCGGAGGAAGACCTTAACCGCATGGTGTGGGGGAAAGCGCACGAGCTTTACGGCGACGATCTCCCGCAGCTCATCGTCGACCGGCTGAACGTCGAGCTCGGCAGCATTCTGGGCAAGTACGACGTCGTCTACATGTCGGCGCAGAAGCTCGTGCAGCGCTCGCTCGAGTGCGGCTACCTCGTCGGCTCGCGAGGGTCGGTCGGCTCGTCGCTTGTCGCGTACATGGCCGGCATCACCGAGGTCAACGCCCTGCCGCCGCACTACCGCTGCCCCAAGTGCCGCAACGTCGAGTTCCATGCGGGCGAGTACGGCTGCGGCGCGGACATGCCCGACAAGATGTGCCCCGTCTGCGGCACGAAGTATGTCAAGGACGGCTTCGACATCCCGTTTGAAACTTTCCTCGGCTACGGCGGCGGCAAGGTGCCAGATATCGACCTCAACTTCTCAGGCGAATATCAGGCGCGCGCCCACGCGCACGCGGTCGAGATGTTCGGCAAGACGCAGGTGTTCCGCGCGGGTACGATCGGTACGCTCGCGGAGAAAACGGCCTACGGCTTCGTCAAAAAATACCTCGAGGAAAACGGTATCGCCGCGGGCAACGCCGAGATCGACCGCCTGACGGCGGGCTGCGTCGGCGTGCGACGCACGACGGGCCAGCATCCCGGCGGACTCGTCGTCGTGCCGGACGACATGGATATCGAGGATTTCTGCCCCGTGCAGCACCCCGCGGACGACCCCGACAGCGACACGATCACCACGCATTTCGAATATCACTGCATGGAGGACAACCTCTTAAAGCTCGACATGCTCGGCCACGATGACCCGACGATGATCCGCATGCTCGAAAATCTGACGGGCGTGAACGCTCGCGCCATCCCGCTCGACGACCCCGACACGATGTCAATCTTCATCTCGTCCAAGGTGCTCGGCTACGAGAACGACGAAGTGCTCGGCCCCACGGGCGCCGTCGCGATTCCCGAGTTTAACACGCGCTTCACGCGCCAGATGCTCGTCGACACGCAGCCCAAGGACTTCAACACGCTGCTGCGCCTTTCAGGCTTCTCCCACGGCACGGACGTGTGGCTCGGCAACGCGAAGGATCTGATCGTCAGCGGCACGGCGAGCGTTCTGGAGACCGTCGGCTGCCGTGACGATATCATGCTCTACCTCATCTCTATGGGGCTTGACCCGAAGATGAGCTTTAAGATCATGGAGGCCGTCCGAAAGGGCAAGGTCAAAGGCGGCAAGGCGGGGGACTGGCCGATGTGGGTCGAAGAGATGCGCAAGCACGATGTGCCGGAGTGGTACATCGAGTCGCTTGCCAAGATCGGCTACCTCTTCCCGAAGGCGCACGCGGTCGCCTATGTCATGATGGCGTTCCGCATCGCGTGGTTCAAGGTGCATGAGCCGCTCGCGTTCTATGCGACCTTCTTCTCCATCCGCGCCAAGGCGTTTGACGCCGCCGAATGCTGCAAGGATGCCGACGCGCTGCGCCGCCGCATCCGCGAGATCGAAAACAACAAGGACGCCACCGCCGTCGAGCAGGATCTGATGACGACGCTTGAAGTCTGCTACGAGTTCTGCCTGCGCGGCTTCCATTTTGAGCCCATCGACATTTACCGCAGCGATGCGACAAAGTTCATCGTCACGGAAAACGGCCTTCTTCCGCCGTTCACGTCCGTGCGCGGACTCGGCGAGACCGCCGCGCTCGACACCGTCGAGAAGCGCAAGGGGAAGGACTTTACATCGGTGGAGGAGTTTTCCCTCTGCTGCAACAAGCTGTCGCAGACGCATATCGACCAGCTGCGCGCGCTGGGCGCGTTTGCGGGATTGCCTGAAACAAGCCAGTTAACATTGTTTTAACACACTGTGTTGTATTGTTCCCTGCGTACTCGCAGGGGGGCGTTTTTCCCTGCACCGTGCAGGGGATGCGGATAAGGGGGCCATTCTCTCACGTGAGAGAATGGCCCCCTTAGACCCCCAAGAGAATGCGAGGGGAGATCCCCTTGACCCCCGACATTGCCGGTCTGGCGCTTGAAGAGCTGCACGCGCTGCGCAGTGTAGGTGCGGTGTACATGGCTTCGCCATGAA
>OIXG01000216.1_pt1 | contig 73259 bp, 66 predicted proteins | sample 1587731 | NCBI WGS metagenome assembly OIXG01 (sample SAMEA3888908, study PRJEB22519) | human gut metagenome | biome: human gut; feature: human-associated habitat; material: faeces | place: Denmark | collected 2010 | reverse complement strand
AGCCACTTTCTCGCCTTCTGGCAGGTGGTGCACTTGGGGTAACAAACAAAAAGCACGGTGTTCACTCTCCTAATATTTATAGTAAATTACCGTAATCAAGATAGCATATTCCATCGTAAAAAGCAACAAAACAGAGGGTACTGTACAGTCCATGTCAAATCTATTTGCGCCTATTAAAAATGTCAGTTTTTGTCTATTGTGTCCTCATTTTGCTTGCGCGCATGCGCACAATTTGATATAATATATTAAAATATCCGTTGGTAAGTGTAGCATTTTATGATTCTGTAAAACGCGACGCATCTTTTTAATCAGACAGATACACTAGAGTCTAATACTTCATACGAGAGCTCTCGCAGCGATGATGCAAAGTTTGAAATTGCCGCCGATATTCACTTTTTTGGACAAGATGCGCCAAAGCCCCCACACTTGTCTACTTCAAACGTGAGAGTGATATTGAAAGACTAGTTGAAATGCGCATGAAACCCGGTAATCCCATAAAATCCAAGGACTACCACTTTCAATGCAGTTCTTCCGCAGGTATGTCAGAAAAAGTTGCTGCAAAACTCGACGGTATCCTGCAGCAACTAAAATGTAGTGGTACCGCAACGATCAGCAGTGAAGTTCAACGTGAAAACAGGACTGAATTAAACTATCACATTGAATTCTGACTTCGCCGAATCGTGAATTGTATCACAATCGTCACCGGATTTTCCCAAAATCGCACGCAGTACTTAAATCACAAATCCGCTGTCATCATAAGTTAAAACCGCTTCCTGCTATTTGTAGGAAGCGGTTTTCTTCATTTCTTCTATCACCGCGGTGATATCCCCGTCGATCAAAATCGACCGTTCTTCGATCTCGCGCAGTGTGCTTGCCTGCCCCATGTTGATGCAGGCGCAGGTGGCCTTCGGGTTGCCCGCCGTCATGCGGAGGAACGGATATTTGATGATGACCGGCGTGTTGTAGCCGACGCTGAGCTCTAAAAAGAGGATCTTTTGTCCGTCCCGCGTGCGGAGGAAATTTTCGTACCGCTCCGCCGCGGCGTGCCAGCCCTCGTCCTCGGCAAATTTGTTGTCGCAGCGCAGGTTCATCGTCATCGGTCTGCCGCAGTGCGGGCAGCCCGGAAGGAGCTCCGACGGTACCGTCATCGTTGGCGTCCCATCTGTCGGCGGCGTCAGCACACCGTCCGCTACGGCGAAGCCCTGCGCTTCGACCATCGCGCGGACGGTTTTCTCGTTGTCAAACGTCTCCTGACAGCACGGCTCACTGCACTGAAACAGGCCGTAGTCGCCCTGCGTGTAGAAAAGACGCTTTTTGTCAAAGCCCGCCTTCTGGAAGCAGTGGTCGACGTTCGTCGTGATGACAAAATAGTCCTTGTCCCGCACCAGCTCGAGCAGAACCTCGTGCACGCTTTTCGGCGCGTTTTGATAGCGGTTGATGAAGATATACCGGCTCCAATAGGCCCAGAACTCCTCCTGCGACGGAAACGAATAGAACCCACCGCTGTACATGTCGTGGAAACCGTATTTTTCCGCAAAATCCGAAAAATACCGCTCGAACCGCTCACCATTGTACGTGAAACCCGCCGCGGTGGACAGCCCTGCGCCCGCGCCGATGACAACAGCATCCGCCTCGTCAAGCGCGCGCCGCAGGCGCGCAATTTGCACCGAGAAGCCGCTCGTAGATCGTTTTGTCGAGATCCTTGAAAACATTGAAAACCACCTTTATTTTACTGCCCGTCTCCACCTTATAGCGCCGCACGGTCTCCACGGCGATCTCCGCCGCGCGCTCGTTTGGAAAATGGAACACACCGGTCGAAATGCAGCAGAACGCGATGCTTCGCACACTGTTTTTCTCCGCAAGTTCCAGACAGGATCGGTAACATGACGCAAGCAGCCGCTCGTCCTCTCTTGTCACGCGGCCCGAGACGATCGGGCCGACCGTGTGGAGGACGTAATCGCACGGCAGGTTGTAGGCCTTCGTGATCTTCGCCTGCCCTGTCGGCTCCTCGTGCCCCTGCTCTGCCATCAGCGCGGCGCAGTCCTGACGCAGCTGCACGCCGGCAAAGGTGTGGATGCAGTTATCGATGCAGGCGTGGCACGGGATGTAGCAGCCCGTCATACCGCTGTTCGCGGCGTTGACGATGGCCCCGCACTTGAGGCGCGTGATGTCCCCCTGCCAGAGGTAAAGGTCACCACTGACCGGCCGCAGATCGTCGAAGTCGGTAATGCCCTCGTCTGCCAGCTCTTGCTGCAAGTACTCGTCCTGCACGCGCAGAAACGCTTCGTCTGCCACTTTCGGCATACGGACATTCATCAGCGAGCGCAGCAGCTTGCGCTGCTCCCCCGCGTCCCGCGGCACGTTCAGGCTTTGGTATTCCGTTTTTTCGTTCAATAGCGACCGGATCAGGTACAGCCGCCGCTCCGCCTGCGTCATGTTTTGCTCCTTTCTCAGGGCGTTTTACTTATTGGGGAAGAAAAAGCCCACCGTCATGTCAAGATAGTTCATTCCGCTGTAATCAGGATACTGTTCCTGCACCTTGGCCTTCATCTCGTCGGCGCTTTCGCTCTCCAGCGCGATCTCCTTGAGGTTCGTCAGGTAGTCCACCTTGGTCTGCGCATCCTTCAGGTCTTCGGGCGTGTAATGCGCGGTCAGGACAAGGTCAAAGCCCTTGCGGATGTAGTAGTTGAGCTGGGAAATGATGCCGTCTGCATGCGGGCAGCCCGCCACGATGGAGTGGCAATCGTGGCCCATCATGTGCGTGTAAACACAGTTGATCTCCGGAATTTCAAGGTCGAACGCCTCAGCGTTGGGCTTCACGGCAAAGCGGATGCCCGCAAGCTCGATCTCGCCCTCCTCCAGCACATGATCCACCTCGCAGATGGCGGAATCAAAGCTGTCGCCGAACGCATTCTTGAAGTTTGCGACCAGCCCTGCGCCGCCGCCCGTCGTGTTATAGGCGACGGAGGATTCGGTGCCGTAGGCGGGGACCTCCGGCAGGAAGGACGCGCCCGCCGCGTGATAGGCAACGAACTTCGCCTCGACCGTGACACCCTCGCTCTTAAGGAAATCCGTCAGCTCGCGAATATTGTCAAAAAAGCACGGCAGCTCGATCACGACGCCGCGGCCTTTCTTTGCCAGCACAAAGACCTCGTTGTCGATGAGGTCGCGGGTCTGATAGGCGTAAAGGGTGACGCCGTTTTTAGTATAGACGTCCACGCGGCCCTTGTCCAGCGCTACGGTACGGTCAGCAGTCTTGTTCATGATAAATATCTCCAAAATGTTTTGTACTCGAAAGGTTGTATTTTTCTTTCGTTGGCCTTATCATAGCGCCATAGAGAACTTTCGTAAAGTAAGCACAATATTGTGGCGTAGTTACCAAAAGGATACTATTGTATATTTTCAACACTTTTTTCACAGCTGATGGAGTGATACCATGATCGACAAAATGCTCATTCGTGGGGCAAAGGTCCACAATCTTAAAAATATCGACGTCGACATTCCGCTCGGTAAGATCGTCGGCATCGCGGGCGTGTCCGGCTCAGGAAAATCCTCGCTGGCGCTCGGCGTGCTGTATGCCGAGGGCTCGCGCCGCTACCTTGAAGCGCTGTCCACCTATACGCGCCGCCGCATGACGCAGGCGTCCAAGGCGAGCGTGGACGAGGTTCTGTATGTTCCCGCCGCGCTGGCGCTGCACCAGCGCCCCGGCGTGCCCGGCATCCGCAGCACATTCGGCACGGGCACAGAGCTTTTGAACAGCCTGCGTCTGATGTTCTCGCGTTTAGCCAGCCACCGCTGCCCGAACGGGCACTACGTCCCACCTTCCCTGCTCGTTGCGGCGGGCAAGGAGCTCGTCTGTCCCGAGTGCGGCGCGCATTTCTACGCGCCGTCCGCCGAGGAGCTGGCGTTCAACTCACAGGGTGCCTGCCCAAAGTGCAGCGGCACGGGCATCGTCCGCACCGTCGACTTAGACACACTCGTGCCCGACGATTCCCTGACCATCGACGGCGGCGCGGTCGCGCCGTGGAACAGCCTGATGTGGTCGCTGATGACCGACATCTGCCGCCAGATGGGCGTGCGCACGGACGTGCCGTTCCGCGATCTGACCGAAAAGGAAAAGGACATCGTCTTCCACGGTCCGGCTGAGAAAAAGCACATCTTCTACCACAACAAGAATTCCAACCAGGCGGGCGAGCTGGACTTCACCTACTTCAACGCCGTCTATACCGTCGAAAACGCACTCGCCAAGGTTAAGGACGAAAAGGGCATGAAGCGCGTCGAAAAATTCCTCAAGGAAGAGACCTGCCCCGAATGCCACGGCACGCGTCTCTCTTCCGCCGCCCGCGCGCCGAAGCTGCGCGGCATTTCGCTCGACGAGGCCTGCGCAATGACGCTCTCGGACCTTGTCGACTGGGTGCGCGGCGTACCGGAAAGTCTTCCTACGGAGATGCGTCCGATGGCGGAGAGCATCTGCGAGGCGTTTGAGAGCACGGCAAAGCGGCTCATCGACTTGGGCCTCGGCTACCTGACGCTCGACCGCTCGGCCTCCACTCTCTCCACCGGCGAGCGGCAGCGTATGCAGCTCGCCCGCGCCGTGCGCAACCGCACGACCGGCGTCCTCTATGTGCTCGACGAGCCGTCGATCGGTCTGCATCCGTCGAACATCGTGGGGCTTACCGGCGTGATGCACGATCTCGTCGCCGACGGCAACTCCGTCATCTTGGTCGACCACGACACGCAGATTTTGAAGGAGGCCGACTGGATCGTCGAAATGGGCCCCGAAGCGGGCGCTAAGGGCGGCCATGTCATCGCCGAGGGGAACATCCCAATGATCGAAGAAAACCCGAATTCGCAGATTGGGCCGTTCCTCTCCGGCAAGGCTGAAACAAAGCTGCGCGAGCGCGCCAAAAAGGACGAACTGTTCGCAAACGGCACGGTTCATCTGTCTACTTCTCAGATCCACACGGTCAAGCCGCTTGAGGTCGACATCCCCAAGGGCCGCCTCACGGTCGTCACCGGCGTGTCCGGTTCGGGCAAGACGACGATGGTGCTCGAGAGCCTTGTCCCCGCGCTGGAAGCGAAGATCAACGGCAATCCCCTGCCCGCACACATTCGCTCGGTCGAAGCCGACGGCATCGCGCACGTCAAACTCATCGACGCGACGCCCATCGGCATCAACGTCCGCTCCACGGTCGCGACCTACGCGGGCGTGCACGATGAGCTGCGCAAGCTCTACGCCAAGTCGCCCGACGCGAAGGAACACGGCTATAAAGCGAGCGATTTTTCCTACAACACCGGCTCTCTCCGCTGCCCCGGCTGCGACGGCACGGGCGTTGTAAGTCTCGACGTGCAGTTTCTGCCCGACGTCAACATTCCCTGCCCCGACTGCCGCGGCTCGCGCTACGCAAGAGCCGCCTATGGCGTGAAGCTCACGAACAAGGCGGGCGAAAACGCCTCGCTTCCTGAACTCATGGACATGGACGTCAACTCCGCCATTGAATTCTGCGCGGACCGGAAGACCGTCAGCCAGAAGCTCGGCATTTTGAAGCAGCTCGGCCTCGGCTACCTGACGCTCGGCGAGGAAACGCCGAGCCTGTCCGGCGGCGAGGCACAGCGATTAAAGCTCGCCAGCGAGATCGGCCGCACGCAGACCGACTCTGTCTTCGTCTTCGATGAACCGTCGATCGGCCTGCATCCGCTGGATGTGCGGGTGCTGCTCGGCGTCTTTCAGGCGCTTTTGGACAACGGCGCAACGGTCGTGGTCATCGAGCACGACCTCGACGTCATCCGCAACGCAGACTTTCTCATCGACATGGGCCCCGGCGGCGGTGAGGCCGGCGGCAGGATCGTCGCCTCCGGCACGCCGGAGGAAATTCAATTGAACCCCGACAGCATCACCGGTCAATATCTGTAACACGAAGGAGGTCATACCATGGAATTACCCGCCTGCCCCGTCGAGACGACGCTCATGCTCATCGGCGACAAATGGAAGGTGCTCATCCTGCGCGACCTGATGGACGGCACCAAGCGCTTTGGTGAACTTAAAAAGTCCATCGGCCATGTGACACAGAAGGTGCTGACCGCGCAGCTGCGCGACATGGAGGCCAAGGGCCTGCTCACCCGCAAGGTCTACGCCGAAGTCCCTCCGCGCGTCGAATACACACTGACCGAGACCGGCTACAGCTTAAAGCCAATCCTCGACTCCATGGTCGTCTGGGGCACACATTACAAGCAGCAGAATGCCGCGCAGGAGGAACACCATGATCCGTGAGATCTGCAAAGACGAGACCTTCCTCGCCCAAAAGGCCGAAGCCGCCACGGCGGACGATCTCAACACCGCGCAGGACCTTCTCGACACGCTGATCGCCCACAAGGACGGCTGCGTCGGCATGGCGGCGAACATGATCGGCGTCAACAAGCGCATCATCGCTTTTGAAAATGACGGCGAATACATGCTCATGTTCAACCCCGTCATCGTCAAAAAGTCCGGCCCCTACGACACCGAGGAGGGCTGCCTGTCCCTCACCGGCACGCGCAAGGCAAAGCGCTTCCAGACCGTCAAAGTCCAGTGGCAGAACAAAAAATTCCAAACACGCCTCAAGACCTTCACCGGCTGGACGGCGGAGATCATCCAGCACGAGCTCGACCACTGCGAGGGGATTGTCATTTAGACATCAGGAGGTGCATCATGCTCAAGCAGCTCAAATACTTTCAATCCGTCGTGCGTTTCGGGAGCGTTTCCGCCGCGGCGGAGGAAAATTTCATCTCGCAGTCAGCCATCTCCCAGCAGGTGCAGTCCTTGGAGCGTGAGCTGGGCTTTGCGCTGCTCGTGCGCAAAAATCGCTCATTTTCGCTCACGCCTGCGGGCGAATACTTTTACCGTAAGAGCCTGCTGCTCACAGCGGACTGCGACCGCATGTGCGCCAAGGCGGCGAAGATCGCCAAGGGCGAGGCGGCGAATCTGGAGATCGGCTACCTGCGCACCTATGCAGGGGGAGAGTTCCACCGCGCGCTCGCGGCCTTTTCGGCGAGGTATCCCGACGGCAGCGTCTCCATCGCGTACGGCAGCCATGGGGAGCTGTGTGATATGCCGAGCGAGGATCTGGTCGAGCTCACGCTCAACGATCAGCGCCGCTTGTTTCCGCCGCCTACGAAAATCTGATCCTTGCAGCCCGGCCCGCCCTGATTGAAGTCTCCGCCCACAGCCCAATCGCGCAGATGGCGGCGGTCGCACCGGCAGAGCTCAAGAATTTTCCCTGCATTCTGATCGCCCCGCCGCCGGAGCGCGAGGCGGAGCAGGAATTCAGCCGCATTGTACTCGGCTTTCCAAGTGAATTCCTGTATGCCGAGAATCTGGAGGAGGCGCGCCTTCTGGTCGCGGGCGGCAGGGGCTTTTTGCCGCTGGAGGGCGGCGAAAGGCAGGCGGCCGAACCGCTCACCCGTGTGCCGCTCGTGCGAAACGGTGCGCCGCTTCTTCGCACATACTGCGTGTTCTGGAAAAAGGAGAACGTGAACCCCTACGTGCCGGAATTCGCGCGGCTGCTCAAAGGACAATTTGATACCTGAACGAAAGCAGAAAGGCGGAGCCGATGGCTCCGCCTTTTTTCATATCAGTTTTTCTTATAGGAAAGCCGCAAAACCGGAATTGATACCCGCGGCGCGGCGGTTTACAATGGTGGTATCAACAAAACCATGCGCCGCTCTTGGCGCAAAGCGATAAGAAAGGAGCGAAACAATGGCAGCATTGATCGCATTTTACTCCCGCGCGGGAGAGAACTACTTCGGCGGCGCGTACCGCCGCATTTCCGTCGGCAACACCGAAAAGGTTGCTGAGATGCTCGCGGATCTGACCGGCGGCGAGCTGTACAAAATTGAGCAGGCCGAGCCCTATTCAGACAACTACAAGACCTGTGTGGCGCAGGCGCGTGAGGACTGGCAGAAAAACGCCCGTCCCGCGGTGTTGGATCTGCCCGATGACCTCGACGCCTATGATGAAATTTACCTCGGCTACCCCAACTATTGCAGTACGATGCCGATGGCGGTCTACACCTTCCTCGAGCACTACGACTTCACGGGCAAGACCATCCACCCGTTCTGCACGCACGAGGGCAGCGGCCTTTCCGATACCGAAAACGACATCCGCAAGGCTGCCCATGGCGCGGCGGTCACGAAGGGCCTCGCCATCCACGGCAGCCACGTGGACGAGGCGAAGAGCGCGCTTGCCCAGTGGGTTGAGGAGTTCGCAAAATGAAAAAGCTCCTGATCGTTTACTACTCCTGGTCGTGCGGCAACACCGAGCGCACCGCAAAAGCGTTGCAGAGCGTCGCCGGCGGCGATCTTGTGAGGCTCGACACCGCCGTGCCGTACACCGGCAGCTACAATGATGTGGTCGATCAGGGCCAGCGCGAGGTGAACGCGGGCTTTGAGCCGGAGCTCAAGCCACTCTCTGTCAACGTCGCCGACTACGACGTCATCGCCGTCGGCACGCCGACGTGGTGGTACACGATGGCTCCCGCCGTGAAGGCATTCCTGCATGGACAGAATTTTGCAGGCAAGACCGTTGTGCCGTTTATGACAAACGGCGGCTGGCCGGGCCGCGTCATCAAGGATCTGAAGGCCGCCTGCCCCGGCGCGGACTTCGCCTGTGATATGCAGGTGAAATTCGACTCGAATGGCGGCGACCATCTGGAACCGCCGGAAAGCAAGATCAACGCCTGGGCGCAGAGTGTCAAGGCGCTGCTGTAAGGAGAAAAACGATGAAAGATGTCATGTTATGGGCCGGTGCCGGACAGATCGGCATGGCCATCGCCCGCCGCATGGGCGCGGGTATGAAAATCGTTGTAGGCGACAAAAAGCTCGCAAACGCGCAGGCCATCGCCAAGACAATGAACGAGGCGGGCTTCGATGTCACGCCCGTCGAGATGGACCTCTCGAGCCGCTCGTCCATCAAGGCCCTCATTGCCGGGGGCAGAGGTACGGCGAGATCAAGATGCTCGTCAACGCTGCGGGCGTGTCGCCCAGTCAGGCGCCCATCAAGGCGATCTTAAAGGTCGATCTCTACGGTACGGCGGTACTTTTAGAAGAGGTCGGCAAGGTCATCGCACCGGGCGGCGTAGGCGTCACGATCTCGAGCCAGTCCTGCTGGCGCATGCCTGCGCTGACGGCGGAGCAGGGCGAAAAGCTCGCCACCACGCCGACGGAGGAGCTGTTGTCCCTCGACTTTTTGCAGCCCGAGAACATCCGTGACACGCTCCATGCCTATCAGATGGCGAAGCGCTGCAACGAGAAGCGCGTCACGGCGCAGGCGGTCGAATGGGGCAAGCGCGGCGCGCGCCTGAACGACATCGCCCCCGGCATCATCGTCACGCCGCTGGCGCTCGACGAGTTCAACGGCCCGCGCGGCGACTTCTACAAGAACATGTTCGCTAAGTGCCCCGCGGGACGCCCCGGCGCGGCGGACGAAGCCGCAAACGTCGCCGAGCTTTTGATGAGCGACAAGGGCGCGTTCATCACGGGCTCGACCTTCCTCATCGACGGCGGCGCGACCGCGAGCTACTTCTACGGCCCGCTGCGCCCCGAAAAAGGCATGATTTTTCCCCCTCTCTCTCAAAAAAGCGGCAGAGTCGCCGGAGCATTCCGGTGGCTCTGCCGTTTTTTTTACTCAAATCCGCTCCTCGCATTCTGTCTTGATCGTCTTCACACCGAAGAGGAAGTAGACGAGGTGGCAGAGCCATACAATAGCGAGAATAGTGCAGGGAATGTAGAGCGCTTTTCGCAGCATCAGGAAAAAGCCGACGGCCATCAGCAGCGTCACGGACATCAGGATGCCGGCCTTGGTCTGCGCGGTCATGCCCGTTTTCTTCACGAATGAGTCGAGGTGTTTTTGATAGAGCTCTGTGCCGAGAAACCATGTGTGCAGCTTTTCCGACGAGTTTGCAAAGCAGAACACCGTCGCAAGGAAGAACGGCACCGTGGGCAGCACCGGCAGCACGATGCCGACGCAGCCGAGCGCAAGGCACACGCAGCCGAGGATCAGGAAAAAAAGGCGTTTCAGCTTCATCGGTTTTCTCTCTCCAGTCTCTTTTTTTCGCGCTTTGTCTCCACCACGTGGCGGATTGCAGCGACGGGGTGATAGAAAATCATCCGCGGGCCGGAAAAGCGCATCACGGCGCGGATCTTTTCACGCATGTCAGGTTTGTAGCAGTGCACGCGGCAGTTGACGCAGAAGGTCTTCGTCTCCATGAACGGGCAGTGCTCGGAGCGGGCGCGGGCGTAGTCGTTCAGCGCCGCGCACTCAGGGCAGAGCGCGCCGCTTGTGTGGTGATTGCGGCGGCAGTAGAGGGCGATCATCTGCGAGACCATTCTCTTTTCGCGCTCGCGCTTGGTTTCGATATCCTTCATCAGCTCATTCTCCCGTGCTCGACGGAGTAGACCGTGTCGGCGATGCGCATGGTCGACGCGCGGTGCGACACGAGCACGACGGTCTTGCCCGCGCACTGCTCGTGCAGCGATTTCAGGATGACCGCCTCGTTCAGGCTGTCGAGATTGCTCGTCGGCTCGTCAAGGAGCATCAGCGGCGCGTCGTGCAGAAACGCGCGGGCGAGTCCGAGGCGCTGGCGCTCGCCGCCCGAAAGCGTGTCGCCCAGCTCGCTGACCGGCGTGTCGTAGCCCTGCGGCAGCGTCATGATGAATTCGTGCACGGCAGCCTTTTTGCAGGCCGCGACGATCTCGTCGTCCGTCGCGTCGAGCTTTGCGATACGGAGGTTATTTTTGATGCTGTCGTGGAAGAGATGCGTCTCCTGTGTGACGAAGCTCTCCATCTCGCGCAGATTCCCCGTGTTGATGCGGGAAACGTCAGTATCCGACAGGCGGACGCGGCCCTTCTGCACGTCCCAGAAGCGCATCAGGAGCTTTAAGAGCGTCGACTTGCCGCTGCCGCTGCGGCCCACGATGCCGACAACGCTCCCCTCCGGGAAGCGGACGGAGACGTCAGACAAAATATCCTCCCCGCCGTAGGAAAACGTGACGTGCTCGGCCTCCGCGCCGGTGAACTCAACTTCCGGCTGGCCGGTGACCTCGTCGACGACGGGCGCTTCATCCAGAATGTCGAGCACGCGGTTGCCCGCGGCGAAGGTGTTTTGCAACGTCGCACCGAGATTTGCCAGCGTGACCGTGGGACCGAACGACGAGAACAGCGCAAGGACCGCAATGAGCGCCCCGTCGAACGTCAGCACTCCGCGCTGCACCAGCGCCGCGGAAGAAACCAGCATTGCAAGGTCGAAGAGCAAAATGGCCGTGTTCGTGATGCCCATGTTCTGGCCCGTGAGACGCTTGAGCTTGGCTTCCTCTTTGGATAGCGCATCGGTGCGCGCATCCATCTCGGCGCGGCGCTCTGCGCCCCGATCGTACTGAATGGTCTCGTTCAGGCCGCGCAGACTGTCGAGCACGAAGGCCGACAGCGCGCCCGACTCCGTGCGGAATCGCATCCCCGTATCGCTTGAGCGGCGGGACGTGATGAGCGGGATGACCACGCCGATGCAGACGTAAGCCGCGAGTGCCAGAAGGCCAAGCAACGCGTGATAATGCCCGATGAACAGACACATGATGAGCGTGAACAGCGCCGCGATGGCCGCGGGCGAGATCGTGTGCGCGTAGAAGACCTCGAGCAGCTCAATGTCCGACGTGATAACGGAGATGAGGTCGCCGCGGTCGCGGCCCTCGAGCTTCGCGGGGCAGAGACGGCGCAGTGCGCGGAAGACCTTGTCGCGGATCAGCGCAAGCAGCTTGAAGGCGATGAAGTGGTTGCAGGACTGCTCAGCGTAGCGGAAGACGCCGCGCACGAGCGCGAAGAGCAGCACACAGACGAACGTCGTCTTGAGCGCGACGGGCGTTGCGAAGCCGAGCAGGTCAAGCACGGCAAAGCCGCCGAAAATCGTGATGAACGCGGCACAGAAGTGGCCGACAAGGCCCATCAAAATGGCGAGCACCATGTAGCCGCTCAGGGGCTTCACGAGTCTGATGAGCCGCGCCATGACGGTAAAACCGCTTCTCTTTTTCATTTTGCCGCCTCCTCTCCGTAGTGCTCCAACACCTGCTGGGCTGACCACAGCGCGGCGTAAGCGCCGCCCTGCTTCAGCAGCGCCTCGTGCGTGCCGTGCTGAACGATATTGCCGCGCTCCAGCACGTAAATTTCATCCGACGCTGTGACGTTCGCCAAACGGTGTGAGATCAGCAGCACCGTCTTCCGGCCCGCCAATGCGTGAATTTGCGCCATGATGTCGTTCTCGCTCTCAACGTCGATGTTCGACGTAGCCTCGTCGAAGATGTATACCGGACTGTCGTGCAGCAGCGCGCGGGCGAGCGCAAGGCGCTGGCGCTGACCGCCCGAAAGGTTCTCTCCGCGCTCGGAAAGTAAGGTGTCGAGCCCCGCTTCCCTGCTGAGAAAGTCCGCGAGATTGACCTGCGTGAGCGCGCTCCAGAGCTCATCATCGCTCGCATTTGGCTTGCTCATCAGCAGATTGTCGCGCACTGTACCCTTGAAGAGGTAACTCTGGTGGCTGACGTAGGTGATGCGCCGCATCAGGCTCGCCTCCTCAATGTCGCGCAACTCTGCGCCGCCGACGGTCATCGAGCCGGTGTAGCCCTTGTTCCGGCCCATCAAAAGTGCGGAAATCGTCGACTTGCCGCAGCCCGACTCGCCGACGAGCGAGGCGAATTTGCCCTGCGGGATCGTCAGATCGACGCCGTGCAGAATTTCGCGCTCCGGTTCGTAGGAAAAGTGCAGATCACGGCAGACGATGTCGCCCGCGGGACAGCTGACGCTGCCGTGTGCGGGCTCGGACAGGTCGAGCAGGCGGAAAATCTTATCGCTCGCGGCCATGCCGTTCATGGCAATATGGAAAAACGAGCCGAGCTGGCGCATGGGGATGAAAAAGTCCGCCGCCAGCAGGATGATGAGCAGCGCGCCCGCAAGGTCGATCTTCCCCGCGCGCAGCTGTGTTGCGGCCATGATGACGCCGAGCGCTGCGCCGCCGTAGGCGATGAGGTCCATGATCGTGATGGAGTTGAGCTGCATCGTAAGAACCTTCATCGTGATCTTGCGGAACTTTTCGGCCTCGACGTTCATCTCATCATTTTTGAAGGCGTCGGCCTGATAGATTTTCAAGGTCGTCAAGCCCTGTAAATTTTCAAGAAACGTGTCGCCGAGCGCCGTGTACTGCCCCCAGTATTTCGAGAGCAGCTTCTTCGCCCATGTCTGTACCGCCGCGATGGCGACGGGGATGAGCGGCACGCAGACGAGCAGCACGACCGCCGCCGGCACGCTCACGAAGCACAGCACGACAAAAAGCGTCAGCGGCGCGAGCATCGCGTAGAAAAATTGCGGCAGATACGCGCCGAAGTACGTTTCGAGCTGGTCGACGCCCTCGACCGCGACCTGCACGACCTCCGACGTTTTGACCTGCTCGGAATACGACGCGCCGAGGCACAGGAGCTTGTCATAGATCGCGCCGCGCAGCGTCTTCTTGACCGCCTTGGACGATAGATACCCCATGCGCGACGCGCCGACGGTACAGCCGTATCGCACGGCGACAGCTGCAAGCGCGATCACGGCGGTCGTGACGATCTTACTCTGCGTCATGCTGCCCGCGTACAGCGCGGCGAGCAGCGCCGTCACGGCGCTCATCATCGCGATGTTCGCGCACAGCGAGCACCATTGCAGCGCGACGTTGCCCGCGATATATTTTTTGCTCTCCGGCACCGCGCCGATGAGCCGTTTGTTGATCATCATAAGAAAAAGCCCTGCCTTTCGGTGGTCGTTCAGTTAGAGAATGTGAACCGCCAGTCGAAAACGGCCGACAGGCACATGGTTCAAGATACCATATCCGCCCCCATTCCGCAAGCAGAAAATGCAGGAAACACAAGTATACGAGAGGCAATATGCCTCTTTCGCCCCTTTCGGTTAAAAAAGAAAAGCCGCGGCGATTTTTCTCTCAGGTTCAAGTCCCTTTACTCCGCCGGTTTTCCTACACAAAGCGCTTGTCTGCGCGCGCCACGGCTGGTACAATAGAGGCAATACAATATTCGGGCAGTGCTCGAGCAAAGACACAGGAGGTCGCCATGGTACTCTATTTCACCGGCACCGGCAACAGCCGCCACATCGCCGAGCGCATCGCACACGCGCTGAACGATACGCTCATCAGCCTGAATGACCGCATCAAATCAGGCGACATAACACCGCTCGCCGTCAACGGACGGCTCGTCCTCGTCATGCCGACCTACGCCTGGCGCATCCCGCGCATCGTGCGCAACCATCTGCTGCGAACAGAGCTGCGCGGCGCGAGGGAAACGTGGTTCGTCATGGACTGCGGCAGCGAGATCGGCAACGCCGCGAAGTACAACCGCGCGCTCTGCCGCGAAAAGGGCCTCGTCTACATGGGCACGGCGCAGATCGTCATGCCGGAGAATTTCATCGCCATGTTCAACGCACCAACCGTCGAGGAGGCGCGCCGGATCGTCGCCAAAGCCGAGCCGTTCATCGACCGCGCGATCGCCGCGATCCGCGCAGGACACATGTTCTCGCCGCCGCGCAAAAAACTCTACGACCGCATCGCGAGCAGCGCAGTGAACCCGGTTTTCTATCCGCTGTTTGTGAAGGCAAATTCCTTTACTGCAAGCGATGTCTGCATCGGCTGCGGCAAATGCGAAAAGCTCTGCCCGCTGAATAACATCACACTGCAAAACGCCCGTCCCGTCTGGGGAACCAACTGCACACAGTGCATGGCCTGCATCTGCTATTGCCCGACAAGAGCCATCGAATATGGCAAGAAAAGCGCCGGCAAGCCGCGCTACCATTTCGAAGAATTGTAAAATAGTTTCACTTTACAGAAGTTCAGCAAGCAGAGCGCGTCTCTTACAAAAGTTTTTCTCTTTCGACATGGTTTTCCCATATGGGCAAAAACCTCGTGCTTTCTCAAAAATGTCATCCCTTTGCCGCGCATTTCGATCAGCGGCGATACCTCACAAAACTTATCAAAAGCCGCGCCGCTGCGCGTCCCGAGCATAAAGCCGACCGCCGTGCTCGCGTTTGAGTACATGATGAGCGACATCGCAAGCCCCATCGCGAGCATCAGAAGAAGGCTGCTGCGAAACGACTCCTTCACACGCTCTTCCTTCCCTGCTCCCCGATTCTGTGCCACGATCACGGAGGTCGCGGCGCTGCCGCTGTCGCCAAACGAGTTGGCAAAGTCCTCGATGCGTGCGTTTTCGCGCGCTGCGGCATCACGCCGAATCTCAAATTTTCCACGATGGATTCCCTTGCGACCTACTCGATGGTCGAGGCCGGTCTCGGCCTCGCCATGAACAACGCGCTCAATGGCCGCGCTTGGTCGGGCGGCGTGCGCATCCTGCCGCTCGACCCGCCGCAGATCGTCGAGATCGGCGCGGCGACGCTGTCGGACCTCTCCCCCGCCGCGCGGACGTTCCTCGATTTTTGCGAACCTCACCTTGTGGAATTCCTTTCGGAAAAATCTTAAGATTTTCTTAGCACCACGTTCATAATGCATTCACTTCCCTCGTGTAGGCTAAGACACAGTGCAAACAGAAAGGGTGATTTTTTGCGTAAGCAACTGAGTAAAAAGGCCGCGGCGCAGATACTGCTCCTGCTGCTCAGCACGGCATTCCTCGTCTACGGCGCATCTCGTGGGGAAGCGGGCGTCGTGCTGAACAAGGCGATCAAACTATGTCTGGAGTGTGTGGGCATTGGATAAGAAAAAACCATTTTCCTTTCTGCTCGCCCGCTGGCGCGGTCTGGTGCAGGCCTGTGCGGCACTTTTGACCAATCTCCACCTGCCGAACTTTTTCAAAGGCGAGCTCTATCGCGGCGCGGGCAAGACCGTGTGCGTGCCGGGGCTGAACTGCTACTCCTGCCCCGGCGCGGCAGGCGCGTGTCCCATCGGCTCGTTCCAAGCCGTCGTCGGCTCGTCCAAATTCAGCTTCTCCTATTACATCACCGGCATCCTCATCCTGCTTGGCGTGCTGCTGGGCCGCTTCATCTGCGGCTTCCTCTGCCCGTTCGGCTGGTTTCAGGAGCTGCTGCACAAGATCCCGACCAAAAAGCTCTCCACCAAGCGCCTAAAGCCGCTGACCTACCTCAAATACGTCATCTTGGTGGTGATGGTCTTCCTGCTTCCGGTGCTCGTGGTGAACGAAGCTGGCATGGGCGACCCGTTCTTCTGCAAATATCTCTGCCCGCAGGGCGTGCTCGAAGGCGCTATCCCGCTCTCGCTTGTCAACAGCAGCATCCGTGCCGCGCTCGGCAAGCTCTTTTCGTGGAAGCTCTGCGTGCTCATCACGGTCGTCGTGCTGAGCGTCATCTTCTACCGCCCGTTCTGCAAGTGGCTCTGCCCGCTCGGCGCGTTCTACGCGCTCTTCAACCGCGTGTCGCTGCTGTCGATGCACGTTGACGAGAGCAAATGCGTCTCCTGCGGCAAGTGCGCAAGGACCTGTCCCATGGACGTGGATGTGACCAAAACGCCGAACCACAGCGAATGTATCCGCTGCGGCAAATGCGTGACCGCCTGCCCGACGGAGGCCGTCCGCTTCCGCTACGCCTTCGGCAGCGGCGGAGCATGTTCCAAATTGTCTCAAAAACCGATCATTGAAGAAAACAAAGGAGAATAAACCATGAATTTTAAGAAGATCATTACGCTGCTGCTCGCCTTTACGCTGACGCTTTCCCTCGCCGCCTGCGGCAGCAAGGGCGACGGCAAGGGCGATGGCGATGCGCAGGGCGCGACCGCCGAGGAGATCTACGCCCAGATCCAGGAGCTCGCCGACAAGGAAAACGCCATCATGGAAGAGAACCTTGAGCTGTGGCAGAAGCTCTTCGCCGCCATGAACGAAAAGCGCGACGAGATCCCCGATGAATCGAACTACGGCGCTTACCTGCTTGCCGCCCTCGACCTTGTGAAGGATCAGTTCACCGAGGACGAACTCAAGACGCTGACCGAAGGCTCCGAGCAGATCCGCGACCTTGAAGACCAGATCCAGCCCCTGCAGGAGCAGTACGCCGCACTTCAGCCCGCAGGCGACGGTGAAAACGGCGACATGAGCGCCGCCGTTCCGACCTTCCCCACCTTCACCGGCAAGGACCTTGACGGCAACGACGTGGACAGCAGCATCTTCTCCCAGAACGCTGTGACGGTCGTGAACTTCTGGTTCAGCGGCTGCAAGCCCTGCGTGGCGGAACTTGGCGATCTGAACGCCCTCAACGAGACGCTCAAGAAGCAGGGCGGCGCGCTCATCGGCATCAACGTCGATACCCTCGATGGCAACGCCGATGCGATCAGCACGGCCAAGAGTCTGCTTGAATCCAAGGGCGCAAGCTACCAGAACATCTACTTCCCCTCCGACAGCGCAGCCGGCGACTTTGCGGGCGACATCATGGCCTTCCCGACCACCTATGTCATCGACCGCAGCGGCGCCATCGTCGGTGAGGCGATGCTCGGCGGCATCGACAATGAGGACAACATGGCAGCGCTCCAGAAGCTGATCGACCAGGCCCTCGCAAACGACAGCGCAAAGTAATCTTTCCATCACAGCAAAAATACGCCCCGCGGATCATCCGCGGGGCGTATTTTGTTTCTCTCTATCTTTTTACCCGAGCGATACCTCACGGTAGAACGCGGCGTATGCCGCCTCCTGATAGGGGCGCAGCGCAAGGTTGCCAAGGCCGAACGTCAGCGAGCTGAGGAGCATCCAGCCGATGAAACTGAATTGCAGGCAGAACAGACGCCAGCGGTTGCCCTCCATCATCGCCTTCGAGCCCTTCATCACCTCGCCCGGCGCCATGTCCGGGTGCTCGGCCAAAATGTAGTCCGTCATCGCGTAGGTGTAGCCCATAATCAGTCCCGGAATGACGAGCAGGATCGTCCCCAGCAGAATATAGAGGCCCTTCCAAAGCCGCGTCAGCGTCGTCGTCTTCCAGTTCGGAAGATAGGCGAACAGCGCCTCAAAGCCCGGCTCCGTGCGGTCGACAAGGCCGAGGTTATATTTGGCATACCCCACGCCCACGATGCCGCCGAGGATGAAGTACGCCGCCGCCAACACGAGCGCGATCACGATGAGATAGACCACACCGCCGACGAGCAGTCCGCTCCACTTCGGGTCCAAACCGTAGCCTGTGGAGTAAATCGTCTGTCCGCCGTAGCCAAACGTCGTCGACACGCCCGAGGACACATCGTAATTGAATTTGACCTCCGGACCGCCGCTCCCTGCACCGCCAAGCAGCACTGCCACAAGGCCGATCAGAATGGCGATGGGCCACTTGCCGCGCAGCGCCTCGCGCGCCGCCTGCCGAAAATCCGCCGCAAGCTTCATAAATTCTCCTCTCCGCCCTCCGCATGGGAGGGTCTCTCTCAAATCTTCTTGCTTCTGCTTATTTAGACGCATTCCGCGCCCGTTTTGTTTCACCGGGCGCCAAATTTTCTCGCATTCATGATATCATATGCCGCTGGGAATGGGAATCTCTCTTCTTTCTTTTCCTTGCAAGTCGTTTCCGCCTCTGGTAAAATACCAGAAAACGACAATGGAGGAGACGCATGAGGCCAAGCGAACTGCTCGCCGCGCTGCACACGGCGGAAAAATTGAAGGACACCACCCGCCACTGCTACACCTCCGGCGGGCGGCACGAGAGCGTTGCCGAGCACAGCTGGCGCATCGCACTGATGGCGTTTTTCCTGCGCGATGAATTTCCCGAGGCCGACATGGACAAGGTGACGCGCATGTGCCTCATCCACGACCTCGGCGAGTGCTTCACGGGCGATATCCCCGCCTTTGACAAGACCGCACAGGACGAATCGACGGAGGAAGCGCTGCTCTACCAGTGGGTCGCATCGCTTCCCTCCCCCTGCCGCGAGGAGATGCGCGCACTCTACGACGAGATGGCCGCGCTCGAAACGCAGGAGGCCCAAATCTACAAGGCGCTCGACAAGCTCGAGGCCGTGATTTCCCACAACGAGTCCGACATTTCGACCTGGGAGGACCACGAATACGACCTCCAGCTCACCTACGGCGAGCAGAACGTCGCCTTTTCGCCCTACCTGACAGCGCTTCGTCAGGCTGTCCGGCAGGAATCGCTCGACAAGATCGCACGCGAGGGTGACCGGCGCAAATAAAATCTTTCGCAGCCCATGTACAGCAAAAAGCACTTCCCGCCGCTGGCGGGAAGTGCTTTTCTATGTCTTTTATTCCACGATCTCCGCGTCCAGCAGGTCAAGGATCGCCTGGTCGGCGCTCCAGAAGTAGGACTCCTCGCCGAGAAGCTCGGTGATGCCCGCGCGGTCAAAGTAGCTGCGCACCGCCTCGGTCATACCGCAGCAGGCGACCGTCTTGCCCTGACTTTTGAGCGACTCGCACAGTTCGAGCATCGCCTGCGCGCCCGAGACATCCACGCTCGGCATGCCGCGCATCGACAAAATGACGTGGTCGTAGTTCGGCATATCCGCCATGCGGTGGTTGAACTCGTCCACCGCGCCGAAAAAGAGCGGCCCCGTGATATACGCCACGCCCGAGGTCTCGAGGATCGGCGGCTTGCCGTCGACCGAGCGGAGCTTGTTCGTGTCGATGCTCGAGAAGTTGATGCGGATGTGACTGGACTTTGCCATGTACAAAATGGCGGAGTATACCACGCCGAGCAGGATCGCGACCGTCAGGTCAAAGACGACCGTTGCAAGCATCGTGATCAAAAACTGGCTGATGCCGGACTTGAACTTGTGGCGGAAGATGTAGCGGATACCCTCCCAGTCGTTCATGCGCCACGCCGTGACCATCAGCACACCCGCGAGCGCCGAGAGCGGCAGGCGCGCCATCACGCCGCCGAGCAGGAACATCGAGGCAAGCAGGAACAGCGAATGGAACACGCTCGTAAGGCGCGTCTGCTGGCCGGACTTGACCGCCACGCTCGTGCGTGCGATGGCTGCGGTCGCGGGAACACCGCCAAAAAGCGGCAGCAGAATATTACCTACGCCCTGTGCGATCAGCTCCTGATCGGCGTTGAACGCTTCGCCCTTCATGCGCGAGGCCGACGCGCCGCAAAGCAGGCTCTCGATCATGCCGAGCGCCGCAATGGTCACGATGGGAGAGATCAGGTTTTCGAGCATCGTGAAGCTCAGGCCGCCGAGCGACAGGCAGTCGGCGAGCAGGAGCGTCTTGGGAATGTCGCCGACGACAGCGAGCTGATCCATGCCCGCGACTGTCGCGACGATCGTCGCAAGGATGATGCCGACGAGCGAGCCCGGCACACGCGCGCCCCATTTTTTCGGCCAGAAGACCATCACCAGCACGACAAGAAGGCCGATGAGCACCGCCAGCATATTCGGGTGGAAGCCAAGACGGCCGTAGGACGCGAGCTTTTCCAGGTTCGAGCCGCCCTCCGATACCGTGCCGAAGAAGTTGTCGATCTGGCCCATGGCGATGATAATGGCGATGCCCGAGGTGAAGCCCATGATGACGGGCATCGGGATAAAGCTAATTAAGCGACCCAGCTTGAAGATGCCCGCAAGCAGCAGCAGAACACCCGCGGCGAAGCAGGCGAAAAACACACCCTGCAGGCCGTATTCCGCGACGATGCCGACGAGCACCGCGCTCATCGCGCCCGTCGGGCCCGAGATCTGGTACGATGCGCCGCCGAGAATGGCGATGACCACGCCCGCGATGATGGCCGTGACAAGGCCCGCCGCCGCGCTCGCGCCGGATGAAACGCCGAACGCCAATGCCAGCGGCAGCGCGACAGCGCAGACCGTCAGGCCCGCCATCATGTCGGCGAGCAGCTTTTTCGAGTTGTAGCCTGCAAATTCCTGCTTCAGGCTGCGAAAAAAGGCAGAAAACATAGAACCCCTCCCAAAATACACATACCTGCATACTATAGCACTCGCTTGGGAGAGGCGCAAACGGTAAAAGGAACGTATTTTAACGAGTTTTTAACACGATTGCGTAGCTTTTGCACAAAAAATGACGCATTTTCCCTCCAAATACGCAAAAGCGGCGCACCGCGGGAAATCCCCGCAGTGCGCCGCTCGCTGTTTGAGCGGATAATCAGAGAGTTTATTTGAGCTTCTTGCCGTCTTCGAACGCTCTGCCGACCTTTTCGCCCAGAGCGAAATAGTCGTGGTTCGCCGAGTCAAACGTGATAATGTGCAGCTTCGCGACATCCAGCTTGCCGTTTTCGTCGAGCGCACGCTCGTCCACGCTGACGTTCACGGCCTCGCCGAGCAGCAGCTCGGTTTCCTCGTCGAAGCTCACGAGCTTGCACTCGAGCGTGAGCTCGTCGATCATCGGCGCGTCCACATGCTCACTCTTTGTGACGTGGAAGCCCGCGCGCGCCACCTTGTCGGGCACGCTGTTGCCGGACACGATGCCCACATAGTCGCAGGCCGCCGCTTAAATACATTGCGATGCGGCTGCTGTCGGCCACGCCGCCCCAGGCGGCGTTCATCGCGTTGGGCGCGCCGTCCTCGCCATAGCTTGCGATGATGAGCACGGGCTGTGGATAGACCTAGGGCTGTGCGCAAAAATTCTTTCTCATGTTGAAATCCCTCCAAAATAAATCTGTCAATTGATTTTATGGCCCGATCTTTTCGAGCTTCGCGCGCAGCGAAATGCTGCGCGGCGTTCCCATGCCGTCAAACTGGATGACGTGCGCGCCCTTGTTCAGGTCCACGTCCAGCACCGTTCCCTCGCCGAACACCGCGTGGCGCACGCGCTGCCCGATGGGCAGCGTGCCGTCGCCGTCGTCCTCGCGCAGATACTTGTCTCGCCGCGCGACGTCATCCGCCGCTTCACGCAGAAGCGTCTCGTCGACCTCGTGCGTGAACGACAGAAGCTCGCGGTCGATATCCAGCAGAAAGCGCGAGGGATAGCGCGGCGAGCCGTCAAAATTCCACCCGTCGGCCTCGGAGAGGTAAAGCCCCTTCTCCGCGCGCGTCAGCGCAACGAAAGCGAGCCGCCGCTCCTCCTCCATGCCGGGGAGCGTTCGCACCTTGCGCGAGGGGAAAATGCCCTCGTTCATGCCGCAGAGGAACACATACGGGAATTCGAGGCCCTTCGCCGCGTGGACGGTCATCAGCTTCACCTTGTCGCCCTGCTCGGCAACATCGCCGTTGCTGAAAAGCGCGATGTGGGCGAGGTAATGCTCCATCGTTCTCTCCTCGCCGCAGCTCGTCTCGTATTCGTAGATGGACTGCTTGAGCTCGGCCAGATCGTCTAGCCGCTCCTGACTGCCCTCGGTGCGCAGCGCCTTTTCATACCCGCTCTTGTCCAGAATATCCGAGAGCACCTCAGAGATGGGCCGACCCTGATACGAGTGCGAAAAGCGCTCGATCAGATCGACGAACTGCTTTGCCTTCGTGCCGCTGAACACGCTGTCTTCGAGGTGGTTTTTGAGCGTTACATAGAGGCTTGTCCCCTCTTTTTCCGCCGTCTCCTGTAAAAACGCCATGCGCCGCTTGCCGAGGTTCCGCTTCGGCGCGTTGGCAATGCGCCGGAACGACAGATCGTCCTGATAGGCGATCATCCGCAAATATGAAAGTGCGTCCTTGATCTCCATGCGGTCGAAAAACTGCACGCCGGAGTAGATCGTATAGGGAATTTTTTCGTGCATCAACGCCTCTTCCACCGCGCGCGTCACATAGTGCGCGCGGTAGAGGACGGTCATATCCCGCAGCGGCAGGCCGCGATCATGCAGCCGCTTCATCTCGCCCACCATCCAATACGCCTCCGCCTCCTGCGTGTCGGCAAAGTGGCAGACGACCTTCTCGCCCGAGGGCTTCGTCGGGAGCAGGTCCTTTTTGATGCGGTGGCCGTTTTTTGCGATCAGCGAGTTCGCCGCCGCCAAAATCTCCGGCGTGGAACGGTAGTTTTTCATCATCATGATGGTCTGCACGTTTGGAAAGACCTTGTCGAAATCCAGCAGATACTTGACGTTCGCGCCGCGCCAGGTGTAGATCGTCTGGTCCGGGTCGCCCACGATGAAGAGGTTGCCGTGATAGCCGCACAGCACCTCCATCAGCTCATATTGCAGCGCGTCGATATCCTGAAACTCGTCGATCATGATGTATTCGAGCCGCTGCTGCCACTTGAGCCTGATGTCCTCGTGCTGCTCGAAAATATAGAGCGAGAACTTGATGAGGTCGTTGTAGTCGAGGCCGAAGCACTTTTTCTCCTGATAGAGATAGCCGTAGAAGATGATGTCCCCCGCCGTGTCGGCGCGCTCGTACTTTTCGCGCAGCGTGTCGAGCGACATCGTGATCATGTCCTTGTAATACTCCGGCTCCTTAAAGAGCTTTCGGATCTCGATCATGTCCCGTGCGGCGGAATAGGTCATGTCGCGCAGTGTGAGGCCGCGCTCTTCGTAGATGATGCCGAGCATCGCGTCGATGTCGGAATTATCCAGCACCAGAAAGCTCTTCGGGTACTGCACCGCATGGCTGTCCTCCTGCAAAACGGAGACACAGAAGCCGTGGAACGTGTTGATATAGCCCGTGTCGTTGTCGCCGGTCAAGGTGTGGATACGCTGGCGCATCTCGTTGGCTGACTTGTTCGTAAACGTCACGCACAGGATGTTCCCCGGCAGGATGCCGAGCTCGTTGACAAGATACGCAAAGCGGTGCGACAGCGCACGCGTCTTACCCGAGCCCGCGCCCGCGATGACGCGGACATACCCCTCCGTCGCCGTGACGGCCTCGTGCTGCGCGCGGTTCAGTCCCGCAAGCAGATGCTCCATGCGCTGTCCCCTCCCCTCTGCAAATTTCTCAATGGCGGTATTATAGCACGGTTTTGATAGTCAAACAAGTGTTCGCTTGAAAACTTCTTCTCTATTGCACTGCGAGCTTGCCGCTTCAAGCTTCATTCCACCGCAAAATGTGCGGCAGGAGCTTTTCAAGAAGCGCCGTCACGGTTCTGCTCGTCAATGAAGACAAGCTCCGCGTTCTCGTGCCCGCGCACGGCGCGCAGGAACGGTGTGTCCTTCGGCTTGACTGCGGCCAGCACCGATGTGTCACCGTCCAGCGCGCGCAGCACCGCAGACTGGAACGCCTTGGCGTCGTTTTCGAGAAAACCGAGCTCGTCCATCAGAATGATGCCGCCCTTCGGCGCGGACTCGATGAGCTGTGCGCCGAGCGTGTCGAACACCTCCGGATGGCGGATGCTCGAGCGGCTGTCGCACGTCCCGACAAGATTCGCCGCTTCATTGTGCCGCTCGTCCTCTTTCTGCGATGCGGGATAGAGGTAAATCGGAAAAAAGCCGTTCTCATCCGCGACCGGCAGCCGCTTTGTCACAAAGCCGCCGACCTCCCGCGTGCTATGCTCCAGCAGGCGGCGGATCAGCGTCGACTTGCCGACGCCGCGCTCCCCGCAGATCAAAAGATGTCTCTTCATATCGCTTTCTCCGGAATGTCCGCCGTCTCGACTGTAAACAGGCACAGTGCCTTTTCGTGCGGCAGGTAGTAGGGAAATTTCTCCGACGGTCCCGCGGTCAGGCGCGCTCTGATTTCATCTTTCGAGAGTACTTCGCTTTCGCTGCGGTTGTAGAGGGCGAAAAAGCGCTCCGCCGCCTCGAGCGAGCGGAACGGCTGTCCGAACTCCGCCGTGAAGCGCTCCACGGTGTAAGGGATACCTTTTTCGCGCAGAACATTCTCCGTACTCCCCGCCGTGTACTCGCCGAGGCTTACCTTTCCCGCGCTGAAGCGGTGATGCGAATAGTCCCGCTTGTCGAGGAAAATTCTCCCGCGGCACTGCTTTCTCGCGATGCGCAGCGCGTCCTCCGTGCGGCCAAAGAGACAGAACACCATCGCGTCATAGGGCTTCTCCGGCGCAAGCGTCTCCATATCGCCGTAGCGCGCGGTGACGCCCTCTATCAGGTGGGCTTTCAGCGTTTTGATGGCCAGCGCATCCGCGTCCACCGCCGTGACATGGCGGCAGTACGGCTTCAGAGCAAGGCTCAGCTCGCCGATGCCGCAGCCCGCGTCGCAGACGTGCGCGTTTTCTTGGAGCTGCGGCGCGATCCTCTCCGCGATGGTCTCATAATAGCGGTTCATCGCCGCCGCGTCGCGCAAAAACGCGATGCTCTCCTCCGTCCAGAACATGCCGCATTCTCCTCTTTTCATTCAAACTGCTTCATGGGCAAACCGGTACCAGCGCAAAGCACCGCTTTCACGCAAGACATAGCCTCTGAATATCAATATGCCTTTATAAAATCACTATAATTCGCCGTGCCGTCTGTTGTCAAGCTACAGCGAGTGCCAGCGCCATTCGAAAGCGCCGTTGGTATTTTAATCGCTGGGTCAAAGAGAATATTTAAGAAAAAACAGCAGGAAGTTGGCGCGACACGCCGGCTTCCTGCTGTTTCTGATTTTTTAGAGGCTCAGCCTTTTTTGAAGAATGCGACCGCCACCACGCCGGGGCCAGTGTGCGTGCCGATGACGCTGCAAATGAGCGTCGAGTCGAGCGAGTCCGCCTTGTCCTGCCAGATGTCGCGGCTGTCCTCGACATATTTTTTGAGATACGAATCGCTCAGCCCGCTGTATCCGAGGATGATTGGCTCGTCGAAGTCGATGCCGCCGCTCTCGTGAATTTTCTGCACGAGCAGGTTGTTGCCCTGCTTCGACCCTCTCGCCTTACCGATAACCTGAATCTCGCCGTCGACCACGGTGATGACCGGCTTGATGTTGAGAAGACCGCCCGCAAAGGCGACAGTCTTCGAGATGCGCCCGCCCTTTTTGAGATATTCGAGCGTGTCGAGCAGCGCGATGAGGTAAATTTCGTCGCGCTTTTTCTCCAGCGTTTCGGCAATGGTCTTCGCATCCATGCCCTTGTCCGCGCACTCGAGCGCGTACTCGGCGAGGATGCCAGAGCCGATAGCCGCGCTCTTGCTGTCCACAACGTAGATGTTGTCGTACTCCGCCGCGGCGATGCAGGCACTCTGGTACGTGCCGGAAAACTTCGATGCAATCGTCACGACGACCGCGCTGTCTCCCACCGACGCAACGTCGGAGAAGATCGCGTCGAATGCCGCGGGCGACGCCTGACTGGTCGTCGGCAGCTCGTCGCTCTCGACAAGCCGCTCATAAAAGCGGTGCTTGTCGATGGTCACGCCGTCGATGAACTCCTCCGCGCCAAAATGCACCGTGAGCGGCACGATGCGAAAACGGTCCTTCATGCGCTCTGGCATGTCGACCGTCGAATCCACAATAATCTGAACACTCATGTTTTTCCTCCGTTATTGTCTGTCGCGGGCAGTCAAATCACCCGTCATTTTCTTATGGGTATAGATCCGTTCCAAATTCTCGCTCACGAGCGCGAGCGCGCGGTACATCGTCTGCCGCTCGGCCTCGCTCAGGCCCTCGGATGCCGCCTCGACGATGCGCGCGATCTTCTCCCCGATCGCGCGGCCGACCGCCTTGCCCCGCTCCGTCAGGCGCAGTGGGCTCTTATAGCGCTTGCCCGCGCCGCTTGCGCAGGTGATGTAACCGTTTTTCTCGAGGTCGTCCAGCGAGCGGGAGATGGCCGCCTTGTCCTCATCGCAGCGCTCGCAGAGCTCGGCGGCTGTCATACCGTCTCGCTGAGAGAGGTAGTAGAGGCAGGACACATGCGGCCCTTTCAGTTCGAAGTCCGCCATTTCGTCCGCCTTGATGCGCTTGATGCTGCGGCTGATGCGCGTGATCAGGACGGTAAAGGTCTCAAAGCGCTCCTCCATGGGGCATTCCTCCTTTTTGCGTATAGTCGTTGACAAATCAACAAGCTTACCTATTATATCGTATCGATGTTGATTTGTCAACAAGTTTGGTAAAAAAGAGAGTCTGCGCGATGCGCAGACTCTCTTTCGATATTCTATTTCGCATGCTCTCCTTTTGCGCTTTTCGGTCCGATTAAAACGCTTTTCCCTCAGAACGCCACGTGCATGAACAGTGCTACGCAGCACAGGATGACCGCGAACGGCACGTAGACGAAGCGGCCCACGTTGTACCACAGCGCACCGCGCTCTTTCTTGCTGCCGGTGTTCACGGCGGCGAGCAGCTCGTCCTTTTTCATCACGTAGAACCACGAGATCGCGCCGAGCGTCGCGCCGATGGGGATAATATAGATGGAAACAAGGTCCATCCACGGGCCCCACTTGCTGATGGGCTCCATGAAAATGCCGATGCCGAGGCACAGCACACACAGGATCGCCAGCACCGCCGTGCGGCTGAGCTTGGGGAACTTGTGCAGCAGCGATTCCGCCACGGCCTCGAACATGTTCTGCAGCGAGCTCACGCCCGCGAAGATCATCGCAAGGTAGAGGATGATGGCGAACAGCCGCCCCATCGGGATATCCTGTAAAATGGTCGGCAACGTAACGAACAGCAGGCTCGGGCCCGCGCCGACGTCCAGCCCGTAGGAGAAGCATGCGGGGATGATGACGAGCGCCGCAACGACAGCGGCGATCGTGTCAAACAGCGCCGTGTGCTGCGCGACGCCGACGACGTCCTCGTCCTTCGAGAGGTACGCGCCGTACACGATCATGCCGCTGCCCGTGACGGAGAGGGAGAAGAACGCCTGTCCCATCGCCCAGATCCAGATCATCGGGTCCTTGAGCGCCTCCCAGCGCGGAGTGAACATGAAGCGGTAGCCCTCTGCCACGTTCGGCAGCATCGCCACGCGCACCGCGAGGATCAGGAAGATGATGAAAAACAGCGGCATCATGATCTTGTTGGTTTTTTCGATGCTGTGCGCGCCCAAATAGAGCGTCAGCAGCGTCCCCACGACCACGATGATGTGGTACGGAATGACGGAATACGGTGTGGAGGAGAACGTGCCGAACCACGACGCGGTGTCCGTCGTCATCAACGTGCCGACGAGCGAATCCACCAGCGCCTTTAAGATGTACGTGACGATGACCGCGTAGCCGAACGCAATGCACAGCGAGCCCGCGAGCGGCAGCCAGCCAAGAAGGCCTCCGGCCTTGCCTGCGCCCTTGCCGCGCGTCGACCATGCCTTTTCATACGCGCCGAGCGTGCCCGTCGCCGCGTGGCGGCCCATGGCGAATTCCGCGGGCAGACCCACGTAGCTGAAAATGAAAATAAACAGCAGATAAATGAGCAAAAATGCCCCGCCGCCGTTGCTGCCAAGCTTGTTAGGAAAGCCCCAGACGTTCGCCATGCCGACCGCTGAACCGACGGACGCCAGAATAAAGCCCCATCGGCTCGCAAAGTTTTTGGTGTTCTTCATGTTTTCTCCCATCCAGGCGAAAAAATAACCGCGTAAGCATTCCTCGGCTCACGCGGGCATCAGCCTGTCTCTCATCAGATTTTGTACGCAGGATACACAACGCATGAAAATACCTGCTCTTATATTTTATACATTTTAATGCCGCTGCACAAAAAAGTCAAGCGCTCGAGCGGTTTATATTATGGCTGTTCCAGCTTTTTCCTCACCGGCGCGCGTTCTTCCCGCACCGCGGCGCAAGGGTCTCGTAACAGCATCGCAGTAGATTTGTTCATATCTTTTATGATATGATCGCCGTACCAAAAGGAAAATGAGGCATTACAGGAGGATCATGATGAGCGCCTGCATCTTTTTCGCTTCCGACGCGCCGCTGCCGGAGGTCTTTCCTCCGCCGGAGTACGACTACCTCGCCATCAATGTGGACGACGGTACGATCGACGACGGCGGCGCAGACGACAACTTCTCGCTGCGCACTTACCCAGACAGTTTTCTCTATACCGACAAAGCCTTTGCCGTCTGCCTCGACTGGGCCTACTATACCGAGGGCCGCGCGCGGCAGCTGATCGACTACATTGGCTCTGCCCTCGAATCCGCGCCCTGCGTGGAGCTCTGGCACGTCTGGCAGGGCGGCTTCTACTCGTTCGATGAGCGTCCCGTCGTTCACCGCGCTGCTGTGCGATTCGATGAATTCGTCGTAGACGATCTGCGCGAGCTCGGCGAAACTGACCTCTGGAACAACAAGGAGACAAACCGGTTATCATTTTACTGCCTGACCGTCACACGGTGAGCAGTATTTTCCATACTTTACAAAACGAGATGACTCCCATGTCTCATTGCATCACATTCGCCGAAGCAGGCCGCCTTGTGGACGCCGGCCGCCGTGCACCGTTTCTCCTGACGCTGTGTGAGGAGGATGAAAACGAGCTGCACATCACCATCTGCTGCGCTAAAGCGGAGCCAAATGCACAGACTCCGTCCACAGGAAATGCCGCCCTCGACGACATTCTCGCGCACTGTACGCCGTTGTACCCCGATGAAAACGCCAAGATCGAGCTCATCTTTGAAAATTACCTGCTCTATCAGGTGCGCAACGAATCCTACTGCGTATTTGACGCAGACGAAGTCCACAGCGGCACCTATCTTTGCACGTTCGAACGGTCCAAACTGCTCGACTATCTTCCCCGTGCCATTGATGTCCATCTTATACCCGATGGAACGGACGCTCCCGCATCGTGGAAGCACTACGGCATTTACACGCAGAATCAGATCATCGACATCGTTGTCCCGTCCGAGCCCACGGTGCGCACATCCTTTTGACGTACACGCGCATATATTATGTCAACAGATGTTCTATTCCATAAGACAGTCAAAAAGAAAAAGCCCGTGTCTTGTGACACGGGCTTTTTGAACCTCGCAGTAGGGTGAGATTACTTGATCTCGACCTTCGCGCCAGCCTCTTCGAGCTGCTTCTTGAAGTTCTCGGCATCCTCCTTGGACACGCCCTCCTTCAGAGCCTTCGGAGCGGACTCGACGAAAGCCTTGGCCTCGGCCAGACCCAGGCCAGCGATCTCGCGGACAGCCTTGATGACCTTGATCTTGGCAGCAGCGTCGAAACCGGCGAGGACAACGTCGAACTCGGTCTTCTCCTCAGCAGCGGGGGCAGCACCGCCGGCAGCGGGAGCAGCCATAGCAGCGGCGGAAACGCCGAACTCTTCCTCGAGAGCGTGGACGAGCTCAGAGAGCTCCAGGACGGTAAGGCCCTTGATTTCTTCGATCATAGCGGTAACTTTCTCGCTCATTGTAATGATCCTCCAATTTTAAGATATTTGTTTTAGTTTTTGAGTTGGGTGCAGACGATTACTCTGCGGAAGCTTCCTCGGCGGGAGCACCGTTCTTCTCGGCGATCTGCTTGAGGACGCAAGCCAGGCCCGAAATGGGAGCCAGCATGGTGCCAAGCACCTGTGCCTGCAGGACGGGCAGCGCGGGGATCGCGGCCAGAGCATTGACGGTGGCCATGTCGACGACCTTGCCGTCCATGAAGCCGCCCTTGATCTCGAACTTACCGTTGAGCTTCTTGGCAAAGTCGGCGATCACGCGCGCGGGGGCGACGGGATCGGCAGCGATGGCAAGAGACGTGGTACCGTTCAGCTGATCATCGAGCTCATTGAGGCCGACGTTGTTGAAAGCAAAGCGGAGCAGGGTGTTCTTGACAACTGCATACTCGACATCGTTCTTACGGCACTCAGCGCGGAGCTCGGTGTCTTCCGCGACGGTGATGCCCTTGTAGTCAACGATAACGCCGGCAGCTGCGCCCTGCAGCTTCTCGGTCAGAGAGGCCACGATCGCCTGCTTTTCAGACAGAACTTTTGCGTTAGGCATTTCTTGAGTTCACCTCCATTGGATTTTGCGGCACGCCTCGCGTGCCAGGGGAAAGAGGCGTTCTAAAAAGGAAACCGTCCTCATGCAGGACATGAGGACGGTAAAGCAATCAATAAATGTTTGCCATCCTCGGCAGGACTTACGAGACAAATCTCACCTGCTGTCTTTGGAACGCTCTAATAGTATATCCAGAGTTGGCAGCATTGTCAACCCCAAATATCGTTTTTTCCGCAAAATACCCCATATTTGCGCCGCGCACAGCGCAAATCATTTTTCTGACAACATGCGCGTCAGAAATAATCCAATTTGATTTTTCTGACGACATGCGCGTCAGAAAAATTCCTCTCGCGGAGCGAGTGTCGAGCCGCGCACGCGCGGCGAGGCACAGAGCGGAGTGCGATTCTGAATCAAAAAAGCCCGAACGGGCTTTTTTGAAATCTTTTAGATCTTTGCGGTGTTCATCTTGACGCCGGGGCCCATGGTGGAGGCGGCGACGCAGGACTTGATATACTGGCCCTTGGAAGCGGCGGGCTTGGCCTTGATGATAGCACCCATGAGAGCGTTGAAGTTCTCAGCGAGCTTCTCGGGGCCGAAGGAAACCTTACCGATGGGGCAGTGGATGATGTTGGTCTTGTCGAGACGATACTCGACCTTACCGGCCTTGGACTCCTGAACAGCCTTGGCAACGTCGGGAGTGACGGTACCGGCCTTCGGGGACGGCATCAGGCCCTTAGGACCGAGCACCTTACCGAGACGGCCGACAACACCCATCATGTCAGGGGAAGCGACGACGACGTCGAAGTCGAACCAGTTTTCCTTCTGGATCTTCTCGACGAGGTCCATCTCGCCGACATAGTCAGCGCCGGCAGCCTTGGCAGCCTCGGCCTTATCGCCCTTGGCGAAGACGAGAACGCGGACGTTCTTGCCGGTGCCGTTGGGGAGGACGATGGCGCCGCGGACCTGCTGGTCAGCGTGACGGGAGTCGACGCCCAGCTTGACGTGCAGCTCGACGGTCTCGTCGAACTTCGCGGAAGCGGTCTTGCAGATCAGGCCGAAGCCCTCTGCGGCGTCATACTGAGTGTTCTTTTCGATCTGCTTTGCAGCATCCTGATACTTTTTACCTCTAAACATTGTTCACACCCTCCTTATTCTTCGACGACAACGCCCATGGAGCGTGCGGTACCGGCGATCATGCTCATCGCGGACTCGAGAGTGCTCGCGTTGAGGTCACGCATCTTCATCTCAGCGATCTTCTGGACAGAGGCCTTGGAAATGGTAGCGACCTTGGTCTTGTTGGGGACGCCGGAGCCAGACTCGATGTTGCATTCCTTCTTGATGAGGACGGCAGCGGGAGGAGTCTTGGTGACGAAGGAGAAGGAACGGTCGGCATACACCGTGATGACAACGGGGATGATGAGGCCCATGTCGTTCTTGGTGCGCTCGTTGAATTCCTTGGTGAACGCAGCGATGTTGACGCCGTGCTGACCGAGCGCGGGGCCAACGGGGGGTGCGGGAGTTGCTTTGCCTGCAGGGATCTGCAGCTTAACGTAACCGGTGATCTTCTGTGCCATGAGAGGCACCTCCTTAATATTGAATGTGGTAACGACCGGCGATTCCGGCCGCCCTTGGCGAGACTGAACGTCTCTCCCACGTTTGCCGCATACGCGGCTCATCGCTTTTAGCGGTGATTACGGTTCTACGACCTCGACCTGATCGAGCTCCAGCTCGACCGGCGTTTCGCGTCCGAACATGGACACGACCACGCACACCTTGTTCTTCTCTGCGTCGATCTCTTCGACCGTGCCGAGGAAGGACGAAAGTGGGCCGTCGGTGATCTTGACCTGATCGCCAACATTGTAGCGCACGACGATCTCTCGCCGTTCCATGCCGAGCGCCAGGACTTCCTCTTCCGTCAGAGGAATGGGTTCATTGTTCGCCGTGCCGACAAAGCCGGTCACGCCGCGAATGTTGCGGATCAGATGCCAGGTGTCGTCCGTCATGATCATCTTGACGAGCACGTAGCCCGGGAAGACCTTGCGTTCGACTTCCTTCGTCTCGCCCGAGTCGGTCACTTCCGTGACGGTCTCCAGCGGAACCTGAATGTCGAGGATCATGTCCTCCAGATGACGGTTGGCGACGAACTTCTCGATGGCCGTCTTGACTGCGTTTTCATAGCCGGAGTAAGTATGCGCGACATACCACTTAGCATTATCAGCCATGACTGCTCTCCTGTCAGCCCGCGAGACCGATCAGCAGGTGCACTGCGGAAACGGCCACATAGTCGAAGATCCAGATGCAGGCGCCGACAACGAGGGAGCACAGCAGCACAGTGCCGGTGTTCTTCGCAGTGGTGGATGCGTTGGGCCATACGACCTTTTTCAGTTCGCTTCTCATTTCACGGAACCACTTGCTGCGGTCCTTTTTCTTCTTTTCTTCTGCCATGTTTCAACAGCCTTTCCTAATTACTTGGTTTCGGTGTGGACGGTGTGCTTCTTGCAGAAGGGGCAGTACTTGTTCAGCTCAAGCTTGTCCGGGGTGTTCTTCTTGTTCTTCATCGTGTTGTAGTTTCTCTGCTTGCACTCGTTGCATCTGAGCGTGATCTTAATGCGCATCTAACGGCACCTCCTTATTTACTCAGCTCCGTTTGCCAAAAGCGGCACGAAGCTGGCGATTGCCTCCCTGCTCTCAAATTTGAGGGGTGCTTTTCCCTTGCGTGCCGAGAAGCAAAAGCGCACAAAAAGAAAGCCCTCTTTCACAGGTAAGTAGGATGATACCACATGTCATGTCCAGCCGTCAAGCACTTTTTGCACGTTTTTGCAGAAAATCGCGCAGATTTTGCGCTCTTTCCACTGTTTTTTCTCTCTCGCTGCCTCTCTTGACGCGATTTTTTCCGTTTCCGCACGCCACTTCCCTGCCCCGCGCTTGCTTTTTGGGTGAAAATCCTGTATGCTGGCAGTCAAAAGAAACGCTCAGGAGGCAATTTTATGAAAATCATGGCCATCGACTACGGCGACGCGCACACCGGCGTCGCGATCTCCGACCGCACGCTGACGCTCACTGGATTTTCGACCGTTATCACCGCGTACCGGCCCGAAGCGGTCATCGAAAAGCTGCTGCCGCTCATCTCCGAGCACGAGGTCACAGAGCTCGTGCTCGGCCACCCACTCAACATGGACGGCACGCGCGGCCCCCGCGCAGAAAAGGCCGAGGACTTTGCCGTGATGCTGCGCGAGGCCACGTCGCTCCCCGTCACGCTCTGGGATGAGCGCCGCACGACCGTCGACGCGCACAATATTCTGTTGAATAATGGCAAGCGCGCCAAGGAGCGCAAGAAAACCGTCGACGCCGTCGCGGCGAGCCTGATGCTTGAAGGTTACTTAACCTTCAAAAAACGTCAAGGGTAACATATCACAGCGCGGCAGCGCTGTACTTTGTTCCCCTGCGCCGCGCAGGGGAGCGGGACCAAAGGGGCCATTCTCTTTCGCAAAAGAGAATGGCCCCTTTGAACCCCCAAGAGAAAGGCTTCCATTGCAAGCGAGCAGCTCGAAGAGCTGCAATGCTTGCCGATTGCACTGCCCATAGCGCGGCAGAGCCGCGTTGGGTGTTGCTATACGATTTGGCTTGCTTCTACTACCCGCTGCCGCTCTGCCAGTCTCGTAGAAGTGCAGCCTAATTTCCGTCTACCGCCAGTCTCATCAATGCGGCGAGCGCAGCAAAGCCGCATTTCGCAGGCAGTCTGCCGCCAGACAAACGTCACTCGCGCCTCACGACAGTAAGGCGCGGTTGAGACTGGTATCGATTCGCAGAAGATTCATGGCGAAGCCATGTACACCTCACTTACACTGCGCAGCGCGTGCAGTCATTCAAGCGCCCGACTGCCAATGTCGGGGGTCGAGGGGCCCTCCCCTCGCGTTCTCTTGGGGGGTTAAGGGGGCCATTCTCTCACGTGAGAGAATGGCCCTCTTTCCCGCGTCCCCCCACACGGTGTGGGGAAAATCCCAAAAAGTTTACTTTTTGAACTTCTTAATGGTATCAGCAATGATATTCTGCTTCAAAATCATGCTGACCAGCACGTAAACAACGCACCCCACAACGCCCGTCAGGCCGCACTTGACGACGAGCATCAGCTTGCTGTCATCCGCCGCGACAAGAAGCGAACGCCCGCCGTAGAGGACGACCGCCATCGCTGCCGTGGCGGCAAGGCCCTTGAGGAGCGGCACCAGGCGCACGATCTTCGTCCCGTGGAAGAGCTGGATCGTCATCGCGATGGCACCGATCGTCAGCGCAAGCGACGTTGCCAGCGCGACGCCGGTATCGGTGTAGAACACGCGGTTCAAAATGAGATTCAGCACCAGCACGCCGAGGTTGATGAGCAGCGGCACCAGCGTCTTTTTCATCGCATAGTAAGCCTTGTTCAAAAGGTCGAGCACGGCGAAAGCGCTCATGCCGAGCGCGTAGCGGGCGAAGATGCTGCCCGTCATCTCGGTCGACTCAGCGGTGAAGCTGCCGCTTTCAAAGATGACGCGGATGATATCCGTGCCGAACGCGCACATCATCGCGCAGACCGGCAGGATGAAAAGCAGCGTGTTTTCCGTCACGTTCCAGATGTAGCCGAGGTACCCCTTCGAGTCCTCCTTCGTAAACTCGCGGTTAAAGCGCGGGAACATGACCGCGCTGATGCTGTAGAGCACGCTCGTCGTCAGCGGAGTAAAGAGCTTGTCGGCGTAGTAGAACGCGCTGACGGCGCTGTCGTTGAGCGCCGTGGCGGTCGCCGTGTCGATGAGATAGCAGAACAGGAAGATCGACGTCGTCAGCACCGTGACGAGCGCGGTCTTGAAGTAGGTTCCGACGTAGTCCGCCTTGCGGTCGAGCATCGGCCGGTAGACATAATGTTCCTTTTTCGCATACGGGATGCTCATGGCAAGCTGCAAGAGCCACGCGCATGAGCTCGCGATGACGACGCCCTTGATGCCCCACTTTGCCCCCAGCGTCACAAGGAAGATCGCAAGGAACGCGTTGTACGGGATGCTCATGCTGCCCTGCAATTCATAGTGGTCGGTCGCCTGGAAGATGGCGACGTTCAGATACGCCGCCGCCACGACCGGCAGCGCGCAGGCCATGATGCGGATATAGCTCGCAAGGCGCGGCAGCTCGGCTGCGTCAAGGTCCCAGATCGTGCCGACAAGCGGTGTCGAGGCAAAGACCTGCCACAAAACGACCGCCGCGAGCGAGCCTAGCAGCGTGATGGTCAACAGGTTGTTGGCCGCTTTCTCGCCGCGCTTGCGGTCGGCAGCAAATTCCTTCGTCAGGATCGGCACCGCCGCGATGCACAGCGCGTAGCACATCGTCGTGAAAAGATAGAGCGTCGAGTTATACGACGCGGTGTAGAGGTCCGCGTCGATGCCGGTGCCGAAGATGTTGGCCTGCATCATCTCGCGCACCACGCCGAGGAGCTTGGCGAACAGCGTCAGCAGAAAGACGAAGCTGATCGCGCCCGCCGTGCGGACGCCCGATTTTTCCTTCTTTTCCGTATTGTTTTGAGGGTCTTGCATGGTATGTTTCCTCGATTTCTCCATGATCGCGCAGATCATTTTCTCGTTCGTGTCGAGCTTGCGCGAAAGCTTGACCATATGCGCTTCGACGCACTGCACCTGCTCCTTGCCCGTTTCGAGCACACGCTCGGCCTCGGGCAGGAAGAGCTCCGCCGTGAAGTTCTCCTTCGTGCTCAGCTTGTCGAGCCCCACGGAGTTTAAAAACGCCGTGCACTTGGGGTCATACGAAATGCCGATGAGCGGCACGCCCATGATGGCGGCATAGATGAGCGAATGCAGGCGCACGCCGACGAGCAGGTCCATGTTGCCGATGATGGAGAGCATATCCTCGGAGAGGTACTTTTCATTCAGGCACACCGCCGTGTCATCGGGCAGCTGCGCCGCGATATGGCGGCAGACCTCGCCGTCCTCTTCATAGTGGAACGGGATGAGCACGGACTGCGCGTTGTACTTGTCCTTCATCATCTGGATGGAGCGCAAAAGCTCTTTGACAAAGCGGCTGTCTGTGTCCCGCTCACGGATGGCCCAGCCGACAGTTAGACGGCCATCCAGCGAGACACCTGCCTTTCGCAGGATCTCCGCGCCGACATCGCCATCGGGCTTTTTCATGCGGATGACGGGGTCCGCCGTGATGACGACCTTGTCGCGCGCGATGCCGATTTCCCCCAAAAGCGATGCCGACCGCTCGTCGCGCACGACGATACCGTCTGCCCGCTTGAGCGCCGCCGCCGCGGCGCGGCGGTTGCCGGGGCGGTCGATGGGGCCGATGCCCTGGGAATAGATGAAGACCTTTTTATGGAAGAATTCCGCGCAGCGGATGATGGAGAGGTAATAGTGTAAGCTCTTGCTGCTCGTCACATCCTGCAAAAGGCTACCGCCGCCGGAAATGAGCATGTCGCACTTTTTCACCGCGCGTAAAATCGCCATCGGCGACATGCGGTCCACCGCCTCGACGCCGTATTTTTCGCGCGTGGAGGCGGGATTGTGCGAGAGCACCGTGAGCGAGCAGTCGGGAATGTGCTCGCGCAGCGACGAGACGAGCGTGCGCAGGATGGACTCGTCGCCGATGTTGTCGAAGCCGTAATAGCCCGAGATCAGAATGTTAACCATTCGTCACCCCGCAGATCCTGCGCACAAGGCGGTAAATGAGCTCCGCCACAATGACCACGGCTGTGCCGATGAGAAGTCCGAAGAGGATGCCCCAGCCGGTGCGCAGCAGGCTCAGCAAAAACGGCGTGCGGATGTGCAGGAACGTGTTGACCACGCTGACAAGGCCGATGGTCATGCCCGTGCCGAAGATCATCGGCAGGAATCTCATTCTGCGGCGCAGCGACCAGATGAAAAGCATCAGCATCGGCCAGCCGACGATCATTTCCTTCGTGCGCGGGCGGGCAATGAGCGTATTTTCCAGGAAGTTGCGGAACGCAAGCTCCCTTGCCGACGTCGTGGTCGAGTTGCCGGTGCGGTACATATAGTAGGCGAACACCAGCAGCATGAACACCGCCGCCACCGCGATAACGACGATCGCGAGGAACCAGCCGAGCTTCATCGGCGTCTGCATCAGCTCGCCGAAATAGGCGTTGAATCGCTTGACGCGGTTCTTCTCCCCGCGCTGTCCCGCGTGGGCGAGGACGGCCTCGCGCGCGCCGGTCTCCTCATAGGCGTAGACCAGAAGATAGGCGAGCATGAAGAGCGCGATGGGGATAAGCTGCATGAGCTTGACGCCGCGGTACAGGTCGATCTCGAGAATATACGAGAGCTGCGAGAGCGCGGACGATGCGAGCAGCGACCCGCAGAATGCCGTCAGAATGGTCGCGATGGCTGTGCCAAGCGTAAAGCCAAGCAGCTTGCCGAACTTGATCTGCGGCTCGCTGCGTCTCTTTTCGAGCAGTACGCGGCACAGACCGACAGCGGCAATCGACGGCATCACGATACCGCCGGACATCGAAAGGATCAGGCGGAACATCGAGGGCTTCAGCACCGCGAGGCCGGCAAGGCCGAGCGCGCCGACGGCAAACAGGATCGTGCGCCAGCGCTTGCCGATAAAGAAGAATAGATCAAGCAGGATTACGATGAGCGCCGCCGTGCCGATGCCCTGCAGCACCTTGAGCGCCATGGACGGCGCTTTCAGCTCCATCGCGGGCACGGTCGCGTGCGTGTAGCCGAGAGGCTCCAAGCGCGCGTCGAGGTCCGTGAGCATCTGCTCATAGTCGGCAGGGTCGGTGATGTAGACCCACTCCTTCTCGTCAGCGTCCCAGCTGACATCGGTATCCGGCTCTAAGATCATCTTGAGGAAGATGATCTTGCAATTACGCTCGGCGATGGCTCTAAAGAACGTGTTCGTGATCTCCTCGGGGCCTTCGTAGCCGCAGTACTGATAGCGGTTCTGGATGTAGGCCCACTCGTTGAAAACGCGCACACCGCGATAGCCCGTGTTGTCGAGCAGTTCTTCAACGCCGGGCCAGACAAGGTTCTGGCTCTGGTCGTTCTGCTCCATCATGGCGACGCTCGCGCCGCTCTCGTTGAGATACTGCGTCAGAAGCTCCAGGCTCTCGTCATCCTCATAGCCGACGAGCTCGTCGCCGTTGTTCATAAAGTAAGGCGCGTTGAAGTGCTTGAGCACTTCGATATAGGCCTCGGCAAATTTCGTGCCGTTCATGTCCTTTTCCGTCACAGAGCGCGGGATGATCTGATAGCCGTGGCGCTCGAACAGCTCCACTGTGTCCGGCCAGATACCGAGGCGCAGGTCGAGCAGCTTTTCGCCCTTCATGCCGTTTTTCTGCTGCTGGATGAAGATGAAGCCATGCTCACCCTCCAGATACGTCTTGGCCTCAAAGTCCTCAAAACGGGCCTCGAAAGCGTTCAGGATCCACTCATAGCTCGCGGCGGTCTCCGTCCAGATGATCGCGTCGCTCACATCGGTGCTCTCACGCAGCCATTGCGCTACCTCGGCGGGGTACTGATCTTCCCATCCGTAGCTCTCCGCCGCCTTTTTCACGGTCATCGCGTGGACGGGGATGGCCGCGTTATCGTGCAGGTTGAGGGCGCTCGCCTCGCTGAGCGCGACCTTGTCGACGCCGAGCGACTTGAAGAGATCGATCCACTCGTCCTCTGACTGCGAGGATTGGCGCGCCATCGAGCGCATGCTGTTGTAATCGAGGACGATGTCGTAATACTTGTTGCTCTCCTCCGCCTGCACGCGCGAAATGAGCGGCACGAGCGAAGCGAGCAGGCCGATCAGCGCAATGACGGCCAGAATGCGGTTTCTTTTCAGTATGCTTTTCATTTGTGTTCTCCTTGTGCATTCTCCGCACTGTTTTTCTCGTTAAAGAGAGGCAAGCTCCACCGGCGTGCCGAGGACCTTGGAAAAGGTGTAGACCTTGGCGACATCTTCGATGTATTCCGCGCGCAGATATGCCTGCGCAAGGTCCTTCCCCACGGCGAGCACGCCGTGATTGGCAAGCGTGCAGCCGCCGCGGTCCCTGAGCGCGGGGATGGCGTTCGTGCCGACACTCTCGGTCCCCGGCGCGGCATAGGCCGCGCAGCGGATGTCGCCGCCCAAAAAGATGCACGATTCGATCAACACCGCGGGGATGCTTTTCCGCACGACGGCGAACGCCGTTGCATAGGGCGAATGCGTGTGGAAGACGGCGTTCGTCTCGCCATACGCCTTGTAGACCGCCGCGTGCATGCGCCACTCGCTCGAGGGCTGCAATCCCCCCTCCAGCACCGTGCCGTCGAGCTTCATGCGCACGATGTCCTGCGCGCGCAATACGTCATAGCGCACGGACGTCGGCGTGATGAGCATTTCGTCGGGCGCGACGCGGCAGCTCATGTTGCCGCTCGTGCCGGAAAACAGGCCCTCGCGGAACGCCTCAAGCGATTTGTCCACGATTTCCTGACGAAGAATGTCCAGATTTTGTTCCATTTAGATCACCAGATTGTCCTTGCCGATGCTGCCGTCCGTAAAATAGCGGTGCAGATCGTAGGGAGAATAAATACCAAGGTCGGTCACGACGCCCGAGACAAGGTGTGGCGGCGTGATGTCAAAGGCGGGATAGTAGCCCTTCACGCCCTCCATCGCCGTGCGCACGCCCATGGCCTGGAGCGTGAAATTCGGGTCGCGCATTTCGATGTGAATGCTGTCCACCGTCTCATGTCCCTGATCGGGCGCGCCGGTGACGAAGTACGGGATGCCCATGTACTTGGCGACGATGGCGTTCTGGAACGTGCCCACTTTATTGACGACATGGCCGTCACAGCAGATGGCGTCCGCCGCGGTGGTGAAAACGTCGACCTTTTCGTTCTGCATGACGAACGCCGGCATATTGTCGGAGATGACCGTCACGTCAAAGCCCATGTCGTGGCAGACGGACGCCGTCAGGCGCGCGCCCTGAAAATACGGGCGCGTTTCGGGGCAGAACAGCCGGATGTTTTTGCCGCGGCTGCGGCACTCGCGCAGCATCGTGCCGACGATGGTCTCGGCGAAGCAGTGCGTCATCACCGTTCCGTTGTCGGGAAACATATCGACTAAGTACGAGCCGATCTTCGCCATTCTGTTATAGCGCACATTGTTGAGCTCGATGGTCTTATTCTTGATGGCCTCGGCCACATTCTCCCCCGCTGAAAGCGCGCGCTCGGCCTCTTTCAGGCAGATGTCGCACAGAAGCGTCATGCGCTTTTGCGTCGTGGGGCGCGCGTGGGAAATGGTGTAAGCCGCTTTCTTGAGGTATTCCATCTGCTCGTCCGCCGATTTGCCGCGGCATTCCCACGCCGCGAGCGCCATGCCCATCGGCGCCGCCGTGTAGGGGCCCGCGCTCTGCGTCACCATGTCGGTGATGGCCCGCGCGACCTCCTGATGTGTGCGGCAGGTGACAAATTCGACCTTTGCGGGGTAAATGCGCCGATCTAAGATGCGCACCTCGCCGTCTTCAAACCACGCAACATTCTCGTAGCGCAGCAAAAAGGCGAGGTCTTTATCCGCTCTCTCCATGTTTCTTTTCTCTCACTTTCTATAAAGGCGCTCGATGGCACACTCCATGTCGGCGCGCACCTTTTCCGCATCCAGCGTCTTGAATTCACCGTTTTCATATAAAATATTGCCGTCCACCATCGTCATGCACACGTCGCCCGCCTGCGCCGAGCAGGTCAGGAGCGCGGGCGTGTCGAAATTGGGATAGAGGTGGGGCTTGCTCAGATCAATGGCAATGATGTCAGCCTTTTTGCCGACAGCCAGCACGCCGGTGTTGTCGCGGCCCTGCAATTTTGCGCCGTTGACCGTCGCCATATCGAGCACCTCCTGCGTGGAGATCAGCGTCGGGTCGTTGTGATAGCCGTCGTGCATGATCTCGGCGAGGTGCATTTCCTCAAACATATTTAAATTGTTGTTGCTGGCCGTGCCGTCAGTGCCGAGCGTCACGTTGATGCCTTTGTCCATCATCTGGCGGATGGGGGCAAAGCCGCTGCCGAGCTTCAGGTTCGACGTCGGGTTGTGGACGACGCTGACGCCGTGGGCCTTCAGAATGTCCATGTCGCGCTCCGTCACGGCGACGCAGTGCGCCGCCGCCGTAGGCGAATCGAACGTGCCGAGCGATTCGAACCACTCCGTCGGCGTTTTGCCGTAGCGCTCGATGCACTCGCGCTGCTCGCGCGCGGTCTCAGCGAGGTGGATGTGCATGCGCCCGCCCTTTTCGCGGCAGAGGTCGCTGTACGCCTTGACGATATGGCTCTTGCAGGTATACTCCGCGTGGATGGAAAAGTCAATGTGAATGCGCCCGTCCGCCGCGCCGTGGTACTTTTCAAAAAGCGCGAGCGATTCGGGGATCTGCGTGTTCTGCTCCACGGTCTGGTTTTCGTCAAAGCACTGCACACAGCGGTTCAGGTTCGCCTTGATCCCCGCCTCTTCGACCGCCCAGACGGTCTCCTCGGGGAAAAAGTACATATCGGAAAAGCTCGTCGTGCCGCCCGCGATCATCTCGATCAGGGCAAAGCGGCTCGCTGCGGCGATATCCTCGCGCACGAGCTTGTCCTCGATCGGGAAAATGGCCTTGAAGAGCCAGTCCTGCAAAGGCAGTCCGCTGCCGATGCCGCGCATCAGCGTCATGGCGATATGGCTGTGGCAGTTGATGAGTCCCGGGGCAAGGAGCCTGCCGCTCATGTCCTTTTCAAGGTCATAGGCCTTTTCGGGTTTTTCCTCACCGATATAGTCGATCTTCGCCTCATCGACGCCGAGATAGGCGCCGTGCAGCGTTTCATATCCGTTTTCCTTGCGCAGCAGAATGTCCGCGCCTTTCAAGAGTGTTCTCACAAAAGAGCCTCCTATCTGCATTTTATCTCATTATGCAGTCTATCACGCGTGCTTTCAGATTGCAACGGGCAAAAGGATTAAGTTTTTCCATATTGCTGACCATGTCGACAAAAATTTCTCATTTTGCAAGCTCAACTACTTAAAATTTCACTATTGAATTTCCTAATATGCCTGATTATAATTAGCGCATACTTTTTCTTAAGGAGTGAAACCGGTATGAGCAAAGTCTTTATTCCGCAGGACTACCACACCCCGCTGTCTGTCTATGAAATGCAGCGCGCCATCGAATTCATCAAGAGCAATTTTCAGGTCAATCTGAGCAATGCCCTCAATCTCCGCCGGGTTTCTGCTCCGCTGTTCGTGGATGAAAATTCTGGTCTGAACGACAACCTCAACGGCGTCGAGCGTCCCGTCTCCTTTGACATTCCCGACGTCGGCACCAATGCCCAGGTCGTTCATTCGCTGGCCAAGTGGAAGCGTCTTGCGCTCAAGCGCTACGACTTCAAGGTCGGCAAGGGCCTGTTCACCGACATGAACGCCATCCGCCGCGACGAAGAGGTCGACAACCTCCACTCCGTCTATGTGGACCAGTGGGACTGGGAAAAGGTCATCTCCGCCGAGGACCGCAACGTCGCTTATCTCAAGCGCACCGTGCGCGATATCGTCTCCGCCGTCAGCGAGACGAGCAGCGCGCTGAATGTCGCTTTCCCCTCCCTGCACACCAAGCTCCCCAGTGAGGTCTTCTTCATCACCACGCAGGAGCTCGAAGACCTCTATCCCGACCTGACACCCAAGCAGCGCGAGGATGAGATCTGCAAGAAGAAGGGCGTCGTCTTCCTGATGCAGATCGGCAAGATCTTAAAGTCCGGCATCAAGCACGACGGCCGCGCCCCCGACTATGACGATTGGGAGCTCAACGGCGATATCCTCTACTGGAACGAAGTGCTCGGCCATGCGTTCGAGATCTCTTCCATGGGTATCCGCGTCGACCCCAAGTCCCTCGACTCCCAGCTGACGATCGCCGGCTGCGACGACCGCCGCGCGCTCCCCTTCCACAAGATGCTGCTAAATGGCGAGCTGCCCCTGACCATGGGCGGCGGCATCGGCCAGAGCCGCCTGTGCATGCTGCTCATCGGCACCGCGCACATCGGCGAGGTACAGGTCTCCCTGTGGGACGAAGCCACGCGCAAGACCTGCGAGGATGCAGGCGTCATGCTGCTGTAAAGCACATTTTAATTTGTCACCATTCTTTTTTCTCTTTTTCTCAATGTAGCACAAAGAGGGCGCTTCCCAGCTTGGGAAGCGCCCTCTTTCTTATTTTTCACAGCGCAGGCGGTAAACGTCACAGCTGTCCGCGCGGCCCTCATACGAAAAGCCGTGCCTGCGCGCGATGTGCGCGCTCGCCGTCTGTTCGGGGACGCATTCGATCACGGCATTCTTCCCCTCCTGCCGCGCAAGCGCGGTCAGAAGGTCCGTCATTTCGTCCGCATAGCCCTTGTGCCAAAAGGCAGGCTTGAGCACCCAGCCGAGCTCCCGGCTGTACTCGTCATAGTCGTGGTAGATGGCGTAGCCGAGAAATTCTCCCGCCATATTCTCCGCGGCATAGATGAGCGGCGGCTCGGAAAGTCCCGCCTGCTCCAAAAAGCGCTCGGCCTGCGCGCGGTTAAACGGCGGCTCCAGCCAGCGCATCACCGCTTCATCCGAGAGCAGGGCGTATAATTCGTCCGCGTCCTCCCGCCGCATCATCCGCAGGCGGACGCGCGCCCCCTCCGTCAGGATCATCCCCTGTGGTGCTTGCCGCGGAACGTCATCTCCGGATTTTTGACGCTCACGACCGTGTTGGGCGCGACCGACGAGGTCAGAAACGCGTTGCCGCCGACGACGACATTGTCGCCAATCTCCGTCGCACCGCCGAGCAGCGTGGAGTTTGCGTAGATGACGACGTTGTTGCCGACCTTCGGGTGGCGGCGCACATTCGGGTTCGTCGCCATACCCGCGGGCGAGAGCGCGCCGAGCGTCGCGCCCTGATAGAGCTTGACGTTGTCGCCGATGATCGTCGTCTCGCCGACGACGACGCCCGTACCGTGGTCGATGAAGAAGTATTCGCCGATCTTCGCGCCGGGGTTGATGTCGATACCGGTCTGTGAATGGGCATACTCCGACATCATGCGCGGAATCATCGCGACCTTGTTCTCATACAGCTCGTGTGCGATGCGGTAGATGAAGATGGCGAACATGCCGGGGTACGAGAGCAGGACCTCCTCCTTGCTGTAAGCCGCAGGATCGCCCTCAAAGTTCGCCGACAGGTCCTTGAGCAGCAACTCCTGAATGGCAGGGATGCGCTCGATGAATGCCGTGCTGATCGCATAGGCCACTTCGCAGTTCTCGTCGCACTCCGGCATCGTCAGCGTGATCTGGCGCGTCAGCTTTTCGTGGATGTGCTCCATCAAAAGCGCGCTGTATTGCTCCGGCGGCAGCTTCAAGAGGTCGCGGTCGCCGTAGTAAACAGGGAAAATGAGCTTCTGACAGTCGCGGATGATCTCGATGACCGCATTACGGTTGGGCATGCGCAGCGCATCGCCGTACATGGGGATCTGAGAGCTCTTGTAGTTCGCCGCCATGCGGTCAGCCGCCGCATGGATGACGGTGTTCTTTTTTGCTTTGTCCATAGCTAATCCTCGCAATCTATCAGAAACAGTCATATCACAATTAGAAAATAATTATAGTATCTCCCCGCGTCAAAATCAAGTATTTCCTCTGCAAACGCCTTAGAAATATACACCTCCGCGCGGGAATTCAGCCAAAAAACGTGTCCATTCATTTTTTTCATTTGCATCCCGCGCACTTTTGCTTTATGCTGTTTTTATAGGGACGCTTCGCATTAGATGTGCCCCAAGCAGTAAACTATCCGCCTCAGGAGGATCAAAATATGAAAGCAAAGGTTTATTTTTCCAAGCAGATCACGCCGGAAAAGGTCGTGGAGCTCTACAAGGCCGTGGGTCTCGAGCTGCCCGGTAAGGTCGCCGTCAAGGTGCACTCCGGCGAACCGGGCAACCAGAACTTTCTGACGCCCGAGTTCTGGCAGCCGATGGTCGAGACCGTACACGGCACCATCGTTGAGTGCAACACCGCCTATCCCGGCGAGCGCAACACGACCGACGCCCACCGCCGCACGATGATCAAACACGGCTGGAGCAAGCTCTTCGATGTCGACATTCTTGACGCCGAGGGCCCCGATCTTGAGCTCCCCATCCCGAACGGCAAGCGCATCCAGAAGAATCTGGTCGGCAAGGATATCAAAAATTATGATTCCATGCTCGTTCTTTCCCACTTCAAGGGCCACCCGATGGGCGGCTTCGGCGGCGCGCTCAAACAGCTCTCCATCGGATGCGCGTCCAGCGCAGGCAAGGCGAACATCCACGGCGCGGGCAAGCCCGAAGAGATGTGGACGACCGAGCAGAATGCCTTCCTTGAGTCCATGGCTGACGCGGCGGAGTCCGTCGTCAAGCTTTTCGACGGCAAGATCGTCTACATCAACGTGATGAAGAACATGTCCGTCGACTGCGACTGCTGCGCCGTGGCGGAGGACCCGTGTATGAAAGATATCGGCATTCTCGCCTCCCTTGACCCCATCGCCATCGACCAGGCGTGCCTCGACCTCGTCTACGCTTCCGACGATCCGGGCCGTGACCACCTCGTTGAGCGCATCGAGAGCCTCAACGGCATCCACACCGTGGAGGCCGCCGCCGAGCTCGGCTTCGGTTCTAGAGAGTATGAGCTGATTGAGCTGTAAATCATCCAAAGTGCACGAAAAAGGCGATGGCCGCACGGCCATCGCCTTTTCTTTTGCTTCTTTACTTGATGAACCAGATGTCCATATCGACGTTGCCCTTGATGCCGTCCACGCTGCCCTTGGATGAATACTGCCACATGGCAAAATCGTAGTAGAACGAGGGCGCGTCCACATCGTAGCGCGCGTACCACAGCGGATAATCCATGACCTCGCTGAGGTCATACTTGACATAACCCGCGTAGTCGGTAATGTAGATCATCGGGTCGTAGCCCGCGTCCTTGATGATCTTGCAGAAGGCGTTTGCCGCAGCGCAGAGCACGCCGGTCTCGATGCCGTAGGTGCGCGCCTCCCTCTTGCCGATGACCTCCCAGTCGAAGACGACGGGACCCGTGATCTCATGGCCGCGCAGCTTGTTGAGCACGTGATAGGCCTCCTCCTGCGCCTCTGCCACGCTCACAGCCTGCGAGAAGAAGTAAGCGCCCACCTGAAGGCCCGCTCTCGCCGCGCCGTCGGCATACTCGTCAAACTTCGTGTCGTCATAGATCGCGCCCACAGTGTAGCCGCGGCCGCCCACGCGCGCGATGACAAAGTCCACATCAGTGCGCGCGACCGCGTTCCAGTCCACATCGCCCTGATACTGCGACACGTCGATACCGACGCGCGTGCGCACGCTGGGATCGTTGTAGGTCATGATGCTGCCGTTCTTGACGAACGCGTCCTTATTATAGCTGTTCGTCGGAACTCCCTCAAGCACGTCGAGCGTGTAGTCCTTGTAGTAGATCTTCTGCTTCTGGTCGAGCGAGCTGAGCTGATAGATGCGGTAAACGATCGTCGCCACCTCCGCGCGCGTGATGCTGCTGTTGGGGTAGAAATACGTCAGGTCGCCGACCTTCGTGCCGATGAACACACCCGCTTCATAGAGCGCCGTCACATAACCGTCGCTCACGTCGGCAAAGGGAGAGGCCGTGTTGGACGCGCCGTAGCCCAGCGCCTTGGCCGCAAAGCGCGCCACATCGAGGCGGCTGATGCCGTTGTTGAGCTGGCTGTCGCTGTAATTCTGCGCGGCAAAGCCCATGGAATAGGCGTAGGTCGCGTAGCCGCTTGCCCAGTGCGCCGTGCTGGGCTTCTGCTCCTTGTGGCCGGTCGAGAGCAGCACGAGCTTGAGCATTTCGCCCGTGCTCGTGGGACGGTTGGGGGCAAACGTGCCGTCGCCGTTGCCGCCGACGATGCCCTGCTCGCTCAGCTCCATGACATAGTTATAGAACCAGTCGGACTTGTTGACATCGGTATAGGTCTTGCCGGTGTAGCTCGTCGCCGTCCACTGCGCCGTGACGACCACGTTGCCGTTCACGATGCTGTTTTCCGTGATGGTCTTGCCGTCGCTCGTCTGGAAGCCGGCAAAGCTGTAGCCGAGCTTTTCCGCTTTGGGGAAGCTACTGTAGGTCTTGCCGATCTCGTAGACGGCGAAGTCTGTCTCATAGGACGCGCCGCTCTCCATATTGATGATGAGATACGCAAACTCGTCCTCCGCCGCGCGGGTGTCGTCATCCAAATAAATGGCAGCCTCCTGCAGGCGGCGGTCGGCAAGGCCCGCCTGGGCCTGTCCGCCGGAATGGCACCACTCGCCGAACGCATGCGCCACTTCAAGGCGCGTCGCGTCCTTTTCGCCGCGGGCGATCTTGACCAAGTCGCTCGTGCCGCTCATCCAACCGGTACCGAAATTGTAGCTGAAGCAGATCAGCGCGTCGAACTGCCCCTGCGTGGGCGTGACGTCGTAGCGGTCAAAAAAGTCGTTGAGCTTGGCCTCATACGCCTCGACCTTGCTCATCAGAAGAAGCTCCGCCTCCTCACGCGTGATGCCCTCGGGATAGTCCTCGGCATCGCACTCCGTGCCGTAACCGATGTACCACTTGCCGCCGGAGGAATACTTCTCCGCGCGGAAGCCCTCTTCCTCCTCGATCTGCTCGATGGCCGCGTCGCCCGCGCGCATCAGCCGATTGCTCGCCATCGCGGCGGGCACGCAGAGCTGCATGGCAAGGCACAGCGCCAGAAGCACGGCCAGCGGCGTTCTCTTTCTCATGTTCTGCTTCATCTCGTTTCTCTCCTTTTGCCGGGATCGGGCGAAAACGCCCACTCTCTAAAATGTCTTTTTATGATACCACAGGTTTACATAAGAATCAACCAAAAAGCGCAAAAAATGCCGCCCCGTGTCGAATCGGGCGGCATTTTTGTTATAGCAGCGCATCGAAGAGCGCGTCCATATTATCGTCGGAATACTCGACCTCCGCGCTGTACAGCCGGCAGAACTCGATCTGATCCTCCACCGTGAACTCGCCGTGCAGCAAAAGGTGCAGCGCACCAAGCGAGAAAAGCAGCCAGACAGACAGCACGGCGAATGCCGCCTTGCTGCTCACGTCCCCGTCGTCGAGCGCCGTCGGCACGTGACGATAGAGGAAGTAGACGAGCAGCTGCTCATACTCCGTCTCGCGTCCTTTCATGTGCGCGGCAAAATCGTCGAGCGGCAACTCATCTGCGTGCTCGCGCAGCGCTTCCAAAATGCCTGTCCACGCCTCGTCCATGCGCTCGAGCGAGAGATAAAATTCTGCCCACTGCGCAAGCGGGACGTCCGGCACGTGCGCACCGCAGGCCGATAAAATCTGCTCCATTCGCCGCTCGATCGGTTCCTCACGGTTTTGCGCAAGGGTGAAAAGGCGGTCGCGCAGCGTGAGCAGCGCCGTCTCCTCTTCGTCGAGCTCCCCCTCGCCCGTCACGACGAGCGTTGTCTTCTCCGGCCTGGTCAAAATGAGGCGCGCGGCCTCCTCGCAGCAGAGGCCAATGCCAATCTCCGTGCGCTCCGAAAAAAAGCTGCGGTAGCGCGGGTGGTCGGTGCAGATCTGGCAGAGCATACCCTCCCCGCCGTATAAAATGAGATCGCAGAGGTTTTTGCCGTTCAAAAACGGGCAGCGCTCCTGCTCGCCGAGGATAAAGTGCGGCATCTCGCCGCTGCGGTCGATACATTTATGCAGGTGCTCGCCCATCTCGCCGCCGATCTGATCGTAGGCGGCAAGGGAATCCCCGTCCACGTCGATCTCCCAGCCGATGCAGCAGTTGTGTCGGCAGCGGTCGGCGATGCAGCGGAAGAGCGGGTAATAATCAGGATAAGCGTTCTGCACGGCGGAGTCCTCCCATGATCGGTACTGCGCGGTCATATATCGCGCGCTGCTCCATTATAAATCTCGCAGGCGCGCATTGCAACGAATTTTCTCCTTGCCGCCGCGAAAGAGATATGATATAGTAAAATATATGCGGGCATGATGAAATTGGCAGACATGCGAGATTTAGGTTCTCGTGCCGCAAGGCGTTGGGGTTCAAGTCCCCATGCCCGCACCATTCCACAAATTTCAGAGCGCATCGCTCCGCGATGCGCTCGTTTTGGTATTCCGGCACTTTGGTCTAACATTTTTAGTTTTAAATCAGCTCTTCACAAAGGAGGTGCGCCATGCAGAAGGTCACGCTCGGCATTCTCGCCCACGTCGACTCGGGAAAAACGACCCTGTCCGAGGGGCTTTTATACGCCTCCGGCGCACTGCGGAAGCTCGGCCGCGTCGACCACGGCGACGCCTTCCTCGACACCGACGAGCTCGAGCGCGAGCGCGGCATCACGATCTTTTCCAAGCAGGCAATGCTGTTTGCGGGCGATAAGGAGTTCACGCTGCTTGACACGCCGGGCCACGTCGATTTCTCCGCCGAGATGGAGCGCACGCTGTCGGTGCTCGACTACGCAGTGCTCGTCATCAGCGGCAGCGACGGCGTGCAGAGCCACACGCGAACGCTCTGGCGCCTGCTCACGCGCTACGAGGTGCCGACGTTTCTTTTCATCAACAAGATGGACTTGGCGGGCGCGGACAAGGACGTGCTTCTGCGCCAGCTCACGGCGACACTGAGCGCGGAATGCGTCGATTTCTCCGCATCGCAGGAAACGCGCGACGAAGCGCTCGCCCTCTGCGACGAGGCGGCACTCGAGCAGCTTTTGGAGCGTGGAAAAATCGACGACGCTCTGATTGCTGAGATGGTCAAAAACCGCAAGGTCTTCCCCTGCTTTTTCGGTTCGGCGCTCAAGCTGGACGGCGTGGAGGACTTTCTCACCGCGCTCGCGTGCTTCACGCGCGAGCCGGTCTATCCGAAGGAATTCGGCGCAAAGATCTTCAAGATCTCGCGCGACGCGCAGGGCGCGCGGCTCACGTGGCTCAAGGTCACAGGCGGCGCGTTGCGCGTGAAGGCACCTCTCACCTATCGCGCGCAGAATCAGGACTACAATGAAAAGGCCGATCAGCTGCGGCTTTACTCCGGCGTCAAATTCCGCGCGCTCGAAGAGGCGGGCGCGGGCAGCGCCGTCGCCGTCACGGGCCTCAGCCACAGCTATGTTGGTCTCGGCCTCGGCGCGGAGGCGGAGGCGTCCGCCCCGCTTTTGCAGCCGGTTTTGACCTATCAGCTCATCCTACCCGACGGCGCGGACGCGCACAGCGCGCTTATAAAGCTCCGCGAGCTTGAAGAAGAGGACCCGATGCTGCGCATCGTCTGGGACGAGCGCTACGGGCAGATCCACGTGCAGCTCATGGGCAAAATTCAGCTCGAAATTCTGCGCCGCCGCATCCTCGACCGCTTCGGCCTCGACGTGACCTTCGGCGAGGGCAGCATCGTCTATCGCGAGACCATCGCCGCCCCCGTCCTCGGCATGGGACATTTCGAGCCCCTGCGCCACTATGCGGAAGTACAGCTTCTAATAGAGCCGCTTCCGCGCGGGGCGGGCATCCAGCTTGCGTCAAACGTGCCGACGGACGCGCTCGACCTCAACTGGCAGCGGCTGATTTTCACCCATCTTTTAGAGCGCGAGCACGCGGGCGTGCTGACCGGCTCACCGTTGACGGATGTGAAGTTCACACTTGTCGCGGGCCGCGCGCATCTGAAGCACACCGAGGGCGGCGACTTCCGTCAAGCGACGTACCGTGCCGTGCGGCAGGGCTTGATGCAGGCGGAAAATGTGCTACTCGAGCCGTATTACGACTTCCGTCTCGAGGTGCCCGCCGAGTGCGTCGGCCGCGCGATGACCGACCTCCAGAACATGGGCGGCACCGTCGAACCGCCGCAGAACGAGGGGGAAAACGCCGTACTCACGGGCTATGCGCCGGTGCGCACGCTGCGCGACTACTTTGCCGACGTCGCGGCCTACACCCGCGGCCGCGGACAGCTCTCCTGCGCCGTGCGCGGGTATGAGGCCTGCCAAAATCAGGACGAGATCGTCGCGTCCCTTGGCTACGACGCCGAGCGCGACACGGATAATCCCGCGTCCTCCGTCTTCTGCGGCCACGGCGGCAGCATCACGGTCCCGTGGAATGAAGTTCCCGCGCATGTTCACTGCGACAGCGGCATCCGCCTTGGTGAAGAGGCCGTCGAAGAAGCGCCCGCGCCGCTCCCCCGACGCGGCGTCGGCGCAGGCGGCGCATATGCCGAGGACAAGGAATTGCAGGACATTTTCGAGCGCACATACGGCAAGGTCGAGCGCCGCGCGTTCGAACCGAGCAAAAAGCCCGCGCGCACCTCGCTCGCCGATCACTATGACGTCACGATCCACTCAGAGGACACGGAATATCTTCTCGTCGACGGCTACAACATCATCTTCGCGTGGGACGAGCTCCAGCGGCTTGCCGCGCAGGATGTCGCCGCGGCGCGCGGCGCGCTGATCGACATTCTCGCCAACTATCAGGGCTTTCGCAAGTGCCGCGTCATCGTCGTGTTCGACGCCTACAAGGTCAAGGGCAACCCCGGCAGCGTGCAGACGGTGCACGGTGTCAAGGTCGTCTACACCAAGGAGGCCGAGACTGCCGACACCTACATCGAGCGCGCGACCTACGAGCTGCGCCGCGAGCGGCGCGTGCGCGTGGCGACGTCCGACGGCCCCGAGCAGGTCATTATCCTCGGCCACGGGGCGCTGCGCGTCTCCGCCCGCGCGTTCCATGCCGAGGTCGAAGCCGCCGAGGGGCAGATCAGCGCCGTGCTGCAAAGCCTGACGAACCGTCCGCGCAGCGAACGCACCATCAGAAACAACGTAAAGCTCAAGCAATAACAGAAGGCCCGCGCCGTCTTTTCCGGCGCGGGCCTTGCTCGTGATTCTGGCTCATTTTTGGCCTTCATTTTTGTCAAAGTGCCGGATTTTTTGTGGAATTCAAATTTTTCTTGCCATTTTCCTGTCTTTATGCCATGCTGTTGATGTAAGCATTCCCGTCAGCGATCAAAAATCAGCATAGGAGGACGATACCATGAAACGGCTCCCTTCCCTGTTGTTGTCACTGGTCCTTTCGCTTGCGCTGCTCGTCCCCGTTTTTGCGGCGGACGCCTGTACGGAAGTCAGCTACACCGCCTTTACCTGCGGCGAGGAAATGCACTTCACGGAGCATTATTGCCGCAACGGCGACAAAACCATCCGCGTCGAAAGCGCGGACGCATGCGCCGTCAGCCATCTGGACGCGTCTGCGCAGATCCTCACGGTCGAAAGCACCGTAGATGGCAAGACGAGCACTGTCTCGTTCCCCTTTTCACCTCCTGAGGGATCCAAACCACCCTCTTATTACAAACTTATCGCTGAGGGCGCCAAACCGACCTCTTACAGACTTATCGCGCGGCATTCCTCATTCATATTTTCCTAAAGCGGCAGTGAAAAGCTGCCGTTTTTTTGCGCTCTTTTTGCGCATTTTCCTCTTGCAATTCGTTTTTAATTGTTGTATCCTAAGCACTGTCAATTCAAAGTGATAGTCAATTTAAGTTGACTATCTAAGTATTTTCAAGAAAGGAGAACCACATGCAGACCAACGAGATCCAGGAGCTGCTGCTCGACACGATCCCCGCGTGGCACTACTGGTTTGCCCGTCCGTTCAAGCGCATGCTCAACGACGGCGTCAGCCTTGACATGTACTACTGCATCCAGTCGATGCGCCGCAGCGGCCGCACGATGACGATGACGGAGCTTGCAAACTTTGCCCGCATGCCTAAGCAGCAGATGAGCAAGCTCGTCGACAAGCTGGTCGAGGGCGGCTTTGCCGAGCGGCTGAGCGACCCCGACGACCGCCGCGTCATCCGCCTGCGGGCGACTGAGAAGGCCGACGAATACGTGGCGAGCTTTTTAGAGAAGGATGCGGCGGAGTTCCGCGCGTTTTTCGACCAGCTCGAAGGCGAAGAGCGCGAGACCTTCTGCACGGCGCTTCGCACCATCCACGACACCTTTGAGGCCAAACGCAAGCGCATGATCGAGCAGGGCAAGCTGCCCGACTGTCCCCCACAAACTAAGAAAGGAGGCCACTGCCGATGAATATGATCCATCGCTTCATGGGCTGCATCCGCGAGTATAAAAAGCCCACGATCCTGACGCTCTTGTGCATGGTCGGCGAGGTCGCGATTGAAGTGCTGATCCCGTTTTTCACCGCCAACCTCGTCAATGAGATCAAGGGCGGCGCGGAGCTCAGCGGCGTTGTGCGCGTGGGCCTTGGCCTCATCCTGATGTCGCTCGTGTCGCTCGGCTGCGGCGCGCTCGGCGGCCTTTACGGCTCGCGCGCGAGCGCCGGCTTTGCCAAAAACGTCCGCCACGATGTTTTCACCCGCGTGCAGAGCTTCGCATTTGAAAATATCGACAAATTCTCCTCTGCCTCGCTCGTCACGCGCATGACGACCGATATCAACAATGTGCAGATGTCCTTTATGATGTGCATCCGCATCGCGGTACGCGCACCGCTGATGTTCCTCTTCGCCGTCATCATGGCCTATATCATGGGCGGCGCGCTGGCGACGACATTCCTCATTATCATTCCCGTGCTGGTAATCGGACTTCTTCTGATCGCACGTAAGGCAATGCCCGCGTTCCGCGCGGTGTTCCGCAAGTACGATAAGCTCAATGAATCGGTCGAGGAAAATGTGCGCGCGATGCGCGTGGTCAAGGGCTTTGCCCGCGAAGGGTATGAAAAGCAGAAGTTCGCCGCGGCCTCGCACGATATCGCCAAGGACTTCACCTTCGCCGAGCGCGTCGTCGCGCTCAACGCGCCGCTGATGCAGTTCTGCGTATACTTCAACATGATCTTCGTGCTATTTGTCGGCTCGCGGATCATCATCACGAACGGCGGCACGACCATCGACGTTGGCCAGCTCTCGGCCATGCTGACCTACGGCATGCAGATCTTAATGTCGCTGATGATGATCTCGATGATCTACGTGATGATGACGATGTCGTATGAGTCCTTCGTCCGTATCTGCGAGGTACTCGAGGAAGAGCCCGCGCTCACCGATCCCGCATCTCCCGCGATGGACGTGAAGGACGGCTCCATCGACTTTGAAAACGTCAGCTTCAAGTACTCCGCGCAGGCGAAGAAATTCGCGCTGCAGGACATCAACCTGCACATCGACTCGGGCATGACCGTCGGCATCCTCGGCGGTACGGGCTCGAGCAAGTCGACCCTCGTGCAGCTCATCCCGCGCCTTTACGATGTGAGCGAGGGCTGCGTCAAGGTCGGCGGCAGAGATGTGCGCGAATACGACCTCGAGGTCCTGCGCGGTGCGGTCAGTGTCGTGCTGCAAAAGAACGTGCTGTTTTCCGGCACGATCAAGGACAACCTGCGCTGGGGTAATGAAAACGCCACCGACGACGAGATGATCGAGGCGTGCAGGCTCGCGCAGGCGGACGAATTCGTCCGCTCCTTCCCCGACGGGTATGACACCTATATTGAGCAGGGCGGCTCGAACGTCTCCGGCGGACAGAAGCAGCGTCTCTGCATCGCCCGGGCGCTTCTCAAAAAGCCGAAGATTCTGATCCTCGACGACTCGACCTCCGCGGTCGACACGCGCACCGACGCGCTGATCCGCGAGGGCTTCCGCACCTATATTCCCGAGACGACGAAGATCATCATCGCCCAGCGCGTCGCGTCCGTGCAGGACGCCGACCTCATTCTCGTGATGGACAACGGCCATATTGCGGACATGGGCACGCACGATCAGCTCCTCGCTTCGAGTGAAATTTACCGCGAGGTCTACGAATCCCAGACGAACGGAGGTGAGCAGGATGAAGCGTGATCCCAAGAATTCCCGCCGCCCAAACGACGGCGCGGCGAACCTCGCCATGCTTAAGCGCACGGTGAAAAAGCTCTTTTCCTACTATCCTGTGCTCGCGCCCGTCACGTTCGCGTGCATCCTGTTCTCGGCCATCGTCACGTCGATCCCGTCGCTTTTCGTACAGAATGTCATTCAGGTCATCGAAAAGTGGTACGTCTCGCGCGACTGGGTCTCCGCCAAAGCAGAGATCATTCCCATCCTGTCGCTGCTCATCTCGCTCTATGTGCTCTCGATCATCGCGATCCTGGTCTACAAGCAGCTCATGGCCTATATGACGCAGGGCTTTCTCGACAAGCTCCGTCAGGAGATGTTCGGCGGCATGCAGGATCTTCCCATCCGCTACTTCGACACCCACCAGCACGGCGATATCATGAGCTTCTACACCAACGATATCGACACGCTGCGCCAGCTCGTGTCCGAAGCCATCCCCGCCTTCATCCAGTCTGGCGCGATCGTGCTGGCCGTGTTCGGCATTATGCTCTATTTCAGCATCTGGCTGACGCTCATTTCGGTGCTCGGCGTGATTCTGATGACCGTCGTCACCAAGCGCGTCGGCGGCGGCAGCGCCAAATTCTTCCTGCGCCAGCAGCAGGCCGTCGCCAAAACCGAGGGCTATATTCAGGAGACGATGACCGGCCAGAAGGTCGTCAAGGTCTTCTGCCACGAGCAGCGCTCCATCGCGGAGTTCGACAAGATCAACGACGCCCTCTTTGAAGACAGCTACCGCGCCCACGCCTATGCCAGCGTGCTCGGCCCCATCATCGGCAACATCGGCAACTTCCTCTATGTGGCTCTGGCGCTCGTGGGCGGCGTGCTGCTGCTTATCGGCGTTCCGAACCTGAGCCTTTCCGGCAAGGCGCTGGATATCTCCATTCTCGTCCCGTTCCTCAACATGACCAAGCAGTTCACGGGCAACATCAACCAGCTCTCCCAGCAGATCAATTCCATCGTCATGGCGGGCGCAGGCGCGCAGCGCGTGTTCTCCCTCATCGATGAAAAGGCTGAGACAGACGACGGCTTCGTCACGCTCGTCGACGCGAACATCGCCCCCGACGGCACGATCACCGAGAGCGACCATCACACCGGCCACTGGGCGTGGAAGAACCCGAACGACAACGGCAAAGTCGGGTACCGCGAGCTGCGCGGCGACGTGCGCCTCATCGACGTGGACTTCGGCTACGAGCCGAACAAAGAGGTCCTGCACGATGTCTCCGTCTACGCGGAGCCCGGTCAGAAGGTCGCCTTTGTCGGCGCGACCGGCGCGGGCAAAACGACCATCACGAACCTCATCAACCGCTTTTACGACATTGCCGACGGCCAGATTCTCTACGACGGCATCGACGTCAGCAAGATCAAAAAAGCCGACCTGCGCCGCTCGCTCGGCATCGTCCTGCAGGACGTCAACCTCTTCACCGGCACGGTGATGGACAACATCCGTTATGGTAAACTCAACGCGACGGATGAAGAGTGCATCGCCGCGGCAAAGCTCGTCGGCGCGGACGATTTCATTACGCGCCTTCCGCAGGGCTACGCGACGGAGCTCGCCAACAACGGCGCAAACCTCTCGCAGGGTCAGCGCCAGCTCATCTCCATCGCCCGCGCGGCGGTCGCCGACCCGCCGGTCATGATCCTCGACGAGGCGACATCGTCCATCGACACGCGCACCGAGGCCATCGTCCAGCGCGGTATGGATAAGCTGATGGAGGGCCGCACGGTGTTCGTCATCGCGCACCGCCTGTCCACCGTCAAGAATTCCGATGTCATCATGGTCCTCGACCACGGCCGCATCATCGAACGCGGCAGCCACGAAAAGCTGATTGCGGAAAAAGGAACCTATTACCAACTCTACACCGGCGCATTCGAGCTTGAATAACTCAAAAAAAGGACACATCCGGATGTGTCCTTTTTTGATTTCGCATATCGTCCAAGTCCTCCCGCTATATTGTGTTGAACGCAATTTTTAAGGGAGGAATTCTATGTCTCGTTCCTTTTTCCGCACCTACGGCTTTCTGAGCGCGATGCTGCTCGCCATCGTACTCGGATGCGTGCTGGGCGCGCTGTGGCCGGGGGCGACGTGTCTCGCCCCGCTCGGCACGATCTTCATTAACCTGATGTTCTGCATCGTCGTGCCGCTCGTATTCTGCTCGCTGAGTAGCTCCATCGCCTGCATGAAAAGCCCGAAGCGCGCGGGGAGGATCATGGGCACGACGCTTTTGGTCTTCATCGTCACGGGCCTTATCGCCGCAGTCATCATGCTCTTTGCGATGCGCCTCTATCCCCCGGTCCTCGAGCCGTGGGCGGACGCGGCGGCGGGCGCGGTCGATGAACAGGCGAGCGTCGCACAGCTACTCGTCAACTTCTTCACGGTCGAGGATTTCGCGGCGCTGCTGTCCCGCCGCGCGATGCTGCCGCTCATCGTGTTTTCGCTTCTCATCGGCTTTGGCGTCAATCTGAGCGGCGGCGCGGACTGCCTGACGGCGAAAGTCTTGCAGGACATGACGAACTGCCTTTTGAAGGTCGTCTCGCTCATCTCCTACTACGCGCCCGTCGCGTTTTTCGGTTTTTTCGCCTCACTCGTCGCGACCTACGGTGCACAGATCACCGCGGCCTATGGCCGCGCGATGCTCGTCTACTATCCGCTCTGCTTTGTCTACGCGCTCGTCGCGTTTCCGCTCTACGCCTATCTCGGCGGCGGAAAGGAGGGCGTGCGCGTCATGCGGCGGCACATCCTGCGCCCCGCGGTCACGGCGCTCGGCACCTGCTCGTCCGTCGCGACGATCCCGACAAATTTAGAGGCCGCGGAAGACAGCGGCGTGCCGCGTGACATCTCCGACCTCGTCCTGCCGCTGGGCGCGACGATGCACATGGACGGCTCGTGCTTCAGCTGCGTGCTGAAGATCGCGTTCCTCTTCGGCGTGTTCGGCATCCCGTTTGAGGGCGCGGGGCTCATCGTCAAAATTCTGCTTGTCGCTGTGTTCAGCTCGGTCGCGATGAGCGGCATTCCCGGCGGCGGGTACATCGGCGAGTACATCATCTGCTCTCTCTTCTTCCCCGCGCAGATGGCCATCGCCTACCCCATCGCTGTGACGATCGGCAACCTTGTCGACCCGCCCGCGACGATGATCAATTCCGCTGGCGACTACGTGGTCACGTTCCTCGTCGCGCGCTTCACCGAGGGAAAGGACTGGCTCGAACGCGCCCGGCAGGAGAAAAAGTAACATAATTTTTTCGTGCGCTCCCCGCCGCATCGTGCTATAATGTTTCCTGTTATGAAAGAAACGCCCGTCGAGGCGGGCAGAAATGAGGTTTATATCATGGAAACCGGTCTTTCCATTGCACAGATGCAGCGCGGCATGGACGTGGAGGGTTTTTACCTACTCAAAGCTGCTTTTTCCAAGGTGACGGCAAGCGGCAAACCGTTTTTGAGCGCAGTGCTCGCCGACACGAGCGGCACGATCGAAGCAAAGGTCTGGGACTACAGCGGCCCCATCGGCGAGCGCGATGTGGGCAAGGTGCTCAAGGTGCGTGGGAGCGTATCGGACTACCGCGGCATGCCGCAGCTCACGGTCGACAAGCTGCGCCTCGCCGAAGACAATGACTGCGTCGACGTCTCGAAGCTCGTGAGCGTCGCGCCCATCGACCGCAAGGCCGGCTATGACGAGGTCAAGGCGCTCGTTTCGACCATTGAGGACGCAGACTACCGTGCCGTGTGCGAGGAAATGCTGCGCCGCCACGAGGCAGCGTTCCGCACCATTCCCGCCGCCAAGAGCGTTCACCACGGCTTTTTGTCCGGCCTTCTGATGCACACGCTCAACATGCTGCGCCTTGCCGACTTTCTGTCTGCGCAGTACGCGGACACCGTGAATCGCAGCCTGCTTCTCACCGGCACGCTGCTGCACGACTTCGCCAAGGAGCAGGAGTTCACGTTCTCCGAGCTTGGCCTTGTGACGGATTACTCGACGAAGGGCCAGCTGCTCGGTCACCTCGTCATGGGCGCGCAGGAGGTCGCGGCGATTGCCGCCGAGCTCGACCTGCCCGAGGAAAAGGCGACGCTTTTGGAGCACCTGATTCTCTCGCATCACGGCCAACCGGAATTCGGCGCGGCGGTGCTGCCCCAGTGCGCGGAGGCAGAGCTTTTGTCGCTCGTCGACCAGATCGACAGCCGCATGGAGATCTACCGCGAGGTGCTCGCGCCGCTCAAAGCGGGCGAATTCAGCCAGCGTGTCTTCGCGCTCGACAACCGCCGCGTTTATAAGCATCAATAAGGATGGCAGCGCCAGCGGCGCTGCACGGGGCAAAGGGGGAGGTTCTCTTTCAAAAGAGAATCTCCCCCTTTGAATCCCCCAAGAGAAAGGCAGGGGGCGTTTCGATTTCGCCCCCTGCACCCCCTAACGACCAAAAGGGAGGGGCATAGCCCCTCCTTTTTGGATTATCCACCCCGTGCTTCTGACGGTGCGGCATTGCTTCGCTCGCCGCTTTGGGGTGCTGCTTTTTTAGCTTTCTGCTGGATCGGTACTGCCAATAGGCTCATCGGGGATGATGTCTTGCGAAATGACTTGCTCTTCTGCATCTAACAGGGCTTTTTTTAGGACTTCACGGGCAAGGATACCTTTGCCCGCATCGTAAAGGTCGATGGCCTCACTCATATTTTGAACCATCAAATGATATAGAGTCTTATACGTCGTCATTTTCATCACCTCGTTTACAATTTAGAACAGAATATTCAAAAATGCAATAGAATAATTTGTTCTACATATACTGTATCTGGTGATAAACGTGAAAAGATACCGGCGCATCCGCGATTTGCGGGAAGACGCCGATTTGACACAGCGTCAGGTCGGCGAAGCAATCAATGTTCCGCAGCGCACATACGCATATTACGAGAGTGGCGAAAGAATGCTGCCGCCGCACGTTTTGTGCGCGCTCGCTGATTTTTATGGCGTCAGCGTCGACTATCTTCTGGAACGAACTGATAAAAAGAACGAAAACGACCGCTGATGCGGTCGTTTTTTCCTATTAGAAATGCGGCGAGCGCAGCAATGCCGCCTCGGCAGGCACCATCGAAACAGAATCATCCGAAGTAGGCGCAATGCTTGCCAGAAGTGCCATAGGGTGGATAATCCAAAAAGGAGGGGCAAGGCCCCTCCCTTTTGGTCGTTAGGGGTACAGGGGCGAGATCGAAACGCCCCTGCCGTTCTCTTGGGGGATCAAAAGGGGGCCTTCTCTCACGTGAGAGAAGGCCCCCTTTTGCTTCAGACTTCACGGAACGCTTCAATGCGATAGCTCCCGTCTGGGCGCACTTCCAGCGTCAACTCATCGTGCGTTCCTTCGCCGTTCTCGCCGCGCGGCGCGCTCCACAGCCGGATGCTGTCGCCGTACTGCTCACCGCCCACCGGAATAAAATATCCGGGGCCGAAATCGCTCGTAAACTCATAGAATGCATCATACTGTGCGAGGTACATCACACCATCCTGATTGCGCAGATCGTCCACCGTGATATCCGCCCACTGCGTCAAAAGCGCGGAAACGTCACTCTTGGGCATGCGCCGCACGGGGACCGCCCAGTCATCCGGCACCTTGAACCTCTCCGCATCCTCTATTCCCAGCGTGTCGAGTACAGCGTGGAATTCCTCCACGTCCGCGTCTCCCAACGTGGTGCTGAGCGGACAGTACCGCAAAAATTCTGCAAGGTCGATATCGCGCGGATCGTCGTAATGCGAGGTGAAAAAGCAGCTCACCGGCGTCGAGGTCGTATAGCGGTACTCTCCCGTTGTCTCATCCGTCACATCGGCAGTGGAGGCAAACAACTCCTTAAATTCTTCGATCTGCGCCTCCGTCAGCGGCGCCCAATCGTCCTCCGGTCCGCCGTCCGATTTGTCATCATTCGCTCCCGCGCAGCCAAACAGTGCCAGTGCGCACACGCAGGCGAGCAAAAAGGCAAATAATTTCTTCATCGTTTCTCTCCTTTTCATTTTCGCATCATTTGTTTTTACTGCCGGCGCGCCAGCTTTGCTCTTATAGGTTATTCACCGTGCCGAGGAAGAGCGGCAGACCGTCCACGCCGGTGATCATGAAAGCAAACGGCCGGTTCAGATCCATCTCCACCACGGGTAGGTCTTCGGGCGCGGCGGATTGGGCGTCCGCCCTGACGGCGGTAAACGCGGCGGCCTCGCAGCCCTTTTCGTCCACCTTGACGCGCGCGGCGTGCTGCACCTGCGTCACGGCGACCGCCTTGTCAAAGCGGTCAAAGTCGACAAGGGGCGAGAAGTCCGCCTTATCGAAGTCGAACACATCGGTGACACCCAGCGCCTTGAGCGCGTCGGTCAGCTCCAGGTTGGAATCCACGTCGAACTTCGGCACGCTCCAGTGGATCTCCGCACTCGGCAGCGCGGCGTCCATGTCATAGGCCATCAGTCCGCCCACGGCCTCTCCGCCGGAGAGCAGGCTTTCAAGCGTCGTGCCCTCATCCGGCAGCAAAAAGCGCATCGACTGCCCGCCGCGGAAGCCGAGCTCCGCCACGGTGTAGTTCTCGCCGCGATAGTACGCGGCGCGGTCGTCCGTGCGGTGCATGAAGTCGACGGTCTGCTTCTCGCCGCTTGCCGCGGTGAAAGCGTCCTTTCTCGTCGCATTCTCCCAGAATTCATCGCGCCACTGGTCCTTAAAATAGAGCATCGTCAAAAGGAGCATCACGGTCTTGGGCTTTGTCTCGATCTCGCCCGCCGCGTCCTGCAAGAGATTGCCCGTGTTCTCATTGATCCATTCGCCGATGGCCTTGTCCGTCTTCTCATCTCCCATCGGGGCGGAGAAGGTCGAGGCGAGGTACTGCTCGGCGAGAAGTCGCAGCGTCTCCTCGTTATAGGGGACGTTCTCGTTCAGCCAAACGGAACTGCCGAGCAGCGTCTTTCCCGTTGAGGTCTCGCCGTAGAGATTGCGCCAGACATAGTTGCCCGCGGCGCGCGACGCGTCGGTATTTTCAAGGCCTAAGAGCGATAAAAGCTGCGCGCGGCTGTCGCCGTCCGTCGTCTCGCTGAGCATCGCAAAGGCGAGATACAGGTTTGCGGGCGAGAGAACGGTGTTCTCCTCCGCTGAAAGCAGCGTGCCCGTCTCCTTTGTAAAGTGCAGGAATGCCGCGGGGTAGCTCGTGCCCTTGCTGCGCAGCGCCTTGAGCGCATCGTAATAGGCATTGCTGCGCGTGTCCCAGTCCTCCCAGATCTTCTCCTGCGCCTTTTCATAGGCGTCCGCGCCCATCTTGTCATAGTCGATGGTGCTGAATGCCTCGTCGAGCTCCGCTTCGTTCGGCATGGCGGGCAGCACGGGATAGTCCGCCGTCTTCACGGCGAGGTCCTGCAAATACTGCGCGGCAATGGGGTCTTTTTTCACATTGTCCTCCTCTTTTTCATTTCGGATCGTCGTTCCGTTGTCTCCGCAGGCGGCGAAGGACAGGACCATCGCCGCGGCGAGCAGCAGCGTTAAGAATCGTTTCATGTCGGATGTACCTCCGTTTCGGGATTTGTTATATTAGACGGCGCGGATGGAAAAAAGTTCCCGTTTTGTCAAAAATAGCATGCCGCCCTTTTACGAAACGGGCGAATGTGGTATACTTTCAAAAATATTTTCTCTTTTGTGTAACGCAAACGGCAAAAAAGTTGTCTTTTCCCCATGATGGCAGACAACAGAAAGGAGCGAACCTATGGACGACCATGAGATCGTCGACCTCTACTGGCAGCGGGACGAGCACGCCATCGAAGCCACCGCCGCCAAATACGAAAGCTATTGCATGAAAATTTCGCAAAACATTTTATCCGACCGCGCCGACAGCGAGGAAAACGTCAACGACACGTACTTACATGCCTGGAAGGCCATGCCGCCGCAAAGGCCTGCGATCCTGTCTGCCTTTCTCGGCAAGATCGCGCGCAATCTGGCTCTGAACCGCTATAAGGCGAGGTCGGCGCAGAAGCGGCAGGGCGACGCCTTCGCGCTCTCGCTCGACGAGCTGGACGACTGCGCACCCGCCCTGTCCTCGCCTGACGACGAGGCCATGGCAGCGGAGCTTGGCCGCAGCATCAGCGCGTTTCTGCGCACGCAGAGCGAAGAGGTGCGCAGCATGTTCATCCTGCGCTACTTCTACTGCGAACCGGTCGAAGCGCTGGCCGCGCGCTTTCACTGCGGCGAGAGCCGCATCAAAACCGCACTTCTGCGCACGCGCAGAAAGCTCAAGGAGCATCTCATCAAGGAGGGATACTGTGAAGCATGAAGTTCTGACCCGCGCCATAGGCGAGCTCGACGATGAGCTCATCGCGGACGCCTACGCCTACAAGCCGCGCAAACGGTACGCCCTCCCGCGTTTTCTTGCCGCTGCGGCGTGCCTTGTGCTCGTGCTGGCCGCCGCCCTGGCGATGACGCGCGACACCTTACCGGCTGAGATCAATGTCGAAGGCACAGCACTCTCCTCAATCCCCATTCCCATCAGTCAGCCCGCAGCGATGGCGCTCGACGCGCGCGGCAGTCTGAGCGGCCCGCTCAGTCCGATGCTCACCATCGAGAGCAAATCGGGCGAGGCCGTGACCGTTACGGTGTCGGATGGCGTGCTGACCCAGCCTCTTTACTCGCTGCAGGAGGAGTTCCCCTCCTACACCGTCTCCGGCAAGGTGCAGCTTTGCTGGACCATCGAAGAGCCGGACACGGGTACGGTTTACACGCTCTCTCTCGACGGCGCGCCCGCCGTCACGCTGCGCTACGACGAGGCCAACGGCTATTGGGCCGCCGCGCGGGCGTAAGCATCCCATTCCACATTACTATTGACAACACACAACATTTTGGAGGTAAATTCCCATGAAAAAGTTTCTCACCCTGCTGCTGGCCGCAGCGATGACTCTCTCCCTCGCCGCCTGCGGCAGCAAGACTGACGACAATAGCGGCAATAACAGCCAGCCCGCGAGCGCTCTTGAGCTGCTGAACGCTGTATGGGCCAACTACAGCGACGACGACAAGTTCCCTGCTGCCGGCGGCGACTTTGATGAGGCGAATATGACCGAGGACGCGCCTGGCAACTTCTCCGTCGAAGACGGCGACGCACTTGACTACGCTCTCTCCTTCCCCGCCGCGGACGCAGGCAAGCTCTCCGACGCCGCGTCCCTCACTCACATGATGAACGCCAACACCTTCACCGCGGGCGCGTTCCATGTTGCGAGCTCTTCCGACGTTGACAGTGTCGTCTCCGACCTTAAGGACAACATCATGAACCGCCAGTGGATGTGCGGCTTCCCCGACAAGCTCGTCATCCTGACACTTGGCGACTATGTCATCTCCTGCTACGGCGCGGAGGACCTCGTCGACCAGTTCAGCGAAAAGGTCACCGAGACCTTTGCCGATGCTGCCGTCGTCTGCGACGAGGCCATCGCCTGATTTGATCTTCTGAAAGGCGGAGAAGTTTATGCTCTTTTCCAGCGTTCCCTTTCTCTTTTACTTTCTGCCCGCGGCGCTGCTGATCTACTTTGCAGCGCCGCGGCAGCTGAAAAACGCGGTGCTGCTGCTCGCAAGCCTCTTTTTCTATGCCTGGGGCGAGCCGAAATATATGCTGCTTATGCTCGTCTCCATCGTGCAGGGCTATGGTTTCGGCCTGCTGATTGAAAAGCACCGCGGGCAAAAGGCGTCGAAGGTCTTTCTGACGCTCTCGATCCTTGTGAGCCTTGGGCTTCTCGGCTATTTTAAGTACGCGGACTTTTTTCTCTCCAGCGTCAACGCCGTCACAGGGCTCTCCCTGCCGCTTTTGAAGCTGAGCCTGCCCATCGGCATCAGCTTCTACACCTTTCAGGTATTGAGCTACGTCATCGACGTCTACCGCGGTGAAACGGCGGCGCAGAGGAATTTCATCGACCTGGCCACTTATGTTTCGCTCTTCCCCCAGCTCATCGCGGGGCCGATCGTGCGCTATTCCGACATCGCCGCAGAGCTCAAAAGCCGCACGCACAGCGTCTCTGCCGCGGCGGAGGGCGTGCGCCGCTTTACGGTCGGCTTTGCCAAGAAAATTCTGCTCGCCAACCAGTTCGGCGCGCTCGCGAGCGCCTATAAGCAAACGCAGGACGCAAGCGTCCTCTTCGTCTGGCTCTACGCGCTCGCGTTTCTGCTCCAGGTGTACTTTGACTTTTCGGGCTACAGCGATATGGCCATCGGCCTCGGGCGGATGCTGGGCTTCCACTTCCCCGAAAACTTCAACTACCCCTATATTTCAGCGAGCATCACGGAGTTCTGGCGCAGGTGGCACATGTCGCTTGGCTCGTGGTTCCGCGACTACCTCTATATCCCTCTCGGCGGCAGCCGGAAGGGCAAGGCGCGTCAGCTGTTGAACATTCTGATTGTCTGGCTTGCAACGGGCCTGTGGCACGGGGCGGCGTGGACGTTCGTGCTGTGGGGACTGTGGTTCGCGGTCCTGCTGCTTCTTGAAAAGCTGGCGCTGCTGCCGGTGCTCGAAAAGCACCGCGTGCTCGGCCATGTGTACACGCTCTTTTTCGTCACGCTCGGCTTCGTGCTTTTCGACGCAGACAGCGCCGCGCAGGCGGTCTCGCGCATCAGCGCGATGTTTGGTGCAAGCGGTCTGCCGCTATCGAGCGCACAGGCGGTCTACTATCTTAAAAGCTATGGCCCGCTGCTCGTGCTCGGTATTCTCTGCGCAACACCGCTGCCGAAGATGATCGTCGCAAAGCTGCGCAAATCCAAAGGCGCAGCGACGGCGCTCGACGTGCTCGAGCCGCTGTTTGTACTGATTTCTCTGCTGCTCGGCACGGCATTTTTAGTGGACGGGTCGTTCAACCCGTTCCTCTACTTCCGCTTTTAAGGAGGGCATCGCATGAATCGAAAAATCAAAGACGCCCTCACCCTCGGCATCGCGGCAGCGTTCGTGCTTATGTTCGCGCTGTGGAGCATTTGCAAGAGCGACGACGCCGTGTCGGAAAGCGAGCGCCGCCCGCTCAAGCAGTTCCCAACGCTGAATGTGGAAGAAGTGCTCTCCGGACGCTTCCAGTCGAATTTTGAGAGCTACACGCTCGACCAGTTCCCGCTGCGCGACGAGTTCCGCACACTCAAGGCCCTGTCCGTCCGCGATTTATTTGGCGAGAAGGACAACAACGGCATCTACGTCGCGGACGGCTACGCCGCGAAGCTCGACGACACGATCCACGAGGATTCGCTCGACCACGCGGCCGACCGCTTCCGCTATGTGTACGAAACGTATCTCAAAGACACGGGCGCGAACGTCTACCTCTCCGTCGCCCCCGACAAGAATTACTTTTTAGCCGCCGAAAACGGCTATCCCGCGATGGATTACGAGAAGTTCTTTGCGCTCATGCGCCAAAAGGTCGATTTTGCGGACTATATCGACCTGACGGGCACGCTGTCGCTCTCATCCTATTACCGCACCGACCTCCACTGGCGGCAGGAAATGCTTGCCCCCACGGCCAAGGCGCTGGCAGATGCGATGGGCGTCTCACTCACCGTGGACTTTACCGAGGTCACGCTCGATACGCCGTTTTACGGTGTGTACCGCGGGCAGTCGTCACTGCCACTGGAACCCGACAGGCTCGCCTACCTCACAAACGATATCATTGGTAGCTGCCGCGTGTACGACTATGAAAACAGCGCCTATCTCCCCGTCTACACGCTCGAAAAGGCAGACGGCAGCGACCCGTATGAAATTTTCCTCTCGGGCCCGAAGTCGCTGCTGCGCATCGAGAATCCGAACGCGCAGACGGAGCGCAAACTTCTCGTGTTCCGCGATTCGTTCGCCGCGAGTTTGCTTCCGCTGCTCGCGGAGGGGTACAGCGAGATCACGCTCGCCGACATCCGCTACCTCTCCCCCTCAATGCTCGGAAAATTCATCGACTTTACCGCGCAGGACGTGCTGTTTCTTTACAGTACGAGCGTTCTGAACGACAGCGCCACGATCAAGTGATGCAAAACGGGACGCAAACGCCGTGACCGGCGTTCACGTCCCGTTTTCTTTTTTGTCCGCAAAATTTTTCACAACGCAGCACATAAGCATAATGCCCGCCCCTGCCGTCTCCGGCAAGGGCGGGTTCAGGTTAAATATAGCACAGCCGTTTTCTTCATGCAAGAAAAAGTTTCCGCACTTTCATAATTTCGTTCACACCGCACATCCCGTCTCACTAAAGTGAGGGGAAAGTTGGAAAAACAAAGTATTGACGCTGCTTGCCCCGATGAAGTATCATTACTTATCAAATTTTTTATTTCGAAACAGGAGGTCTGGATCATGAGTGAAGCGACTCGCATTCCCGAGCTTTTTGGCTCTCTGGTGTTCAATGAACGCACAATGGAGCAGTATGTGCCGCAGAGCGCCATGGACGTTTGGCGCGGCTGCTTAAAGAGCGGGCAGCCTCTTCCCCTTTCCGCGGCAAATGAGATCGCCGACGCGATGAAGACCTGGGCGCTGGAGCATGGCGCAACGCATTTCACGCACTGGTTCCAGCCCTTGAGCGGCGTGACGGCGGAAAAGCACGACAGCTTTATCAACAACGCCGGCGGCGGCCGCGTGATGATGGACTTTTCCGGCAAGGAGTTGGTGCGTGGCGAGCCCGACGCGTCCTCCTTCCCCAACGGCGGCCTGCGCGCCACGTTTGAAGCCCGCGGCTACAGCGCTTGGGACCCCACGGCGTTTGCCTTCATCAAAGATGGCAGCCTTTGCATCCCGACGGTGTTCTGCTCCTACAGCGGCGACGCGCTCGACAAGAAGACGCCGCTGCTGCGCTCCATGGCCGCGGTCGACCGCGCGGCTGTGCGCGTGCTCAAGTTATTTGGCGACGACGCGGAAAAGGTCACGCCGCAGATCGGCGCGGAGCAGGAGTATTTCCTCATCGACCGCGAGCTGTACTTAAAGCGCATGGACCTGCGCCTGTGCGGCCGCGCCCTGTTCGGCGCAAAGCCCCCGAAAGGTCAGGAGTTGGACGACCACTACTTCGGCGCGTTCCGCCCCCGCGTGGCCGCCTACATGAAAGAGCTCGATGAAGAGCTGTGGAAGCTCGGCGTGCTCTCCAAGACCAAGCACAACGAGGTCGCCCCCGGCCAGCACGAGATGGCCCCCATCTACACCGACGCCAACACCGCGAGCGACCAGAACCAGCTCGTCATGGAGACGATGAAAAAGGTCGCCGAGCGCCACAACCTTGTGTGCCTGCTGCACGAAAAGCCCTTCGCGGGCGTCAACGGCTCGGGCAAGCACGTTAACTGGTCGCTCTCGACCGACACTGGCAAAAACCTCTTCTCCCCCGGCAAGACGCCGAGCCAGAACGCCGTGTTCCTGCTGGTGCTCGCCGCGTTCATCAAGGGCGTGGATGAGTATCAGGAGCTTCTGCGCTGCTCCGTCGCCTTCGCGGGCAACGATCACCGTCTCGGCGCGCAGGAAGCGCCCCCGGCTGTCATCTCCGTCTTCCTCGGCACCGAGCTTGAGGGTATCATCGATGCCATCGTCGGTGAAAACGACTACACCGCGCCCGAGCACAAGTCCCTGCGCATCGGCGTGGACGTGCTCCCTGCCATCCCGCAGGATACGACCGACCGCAACCGAACCTCGCCCGTCGCCTTCACCGGCAATAAGTTTGAGTTCCGCATGCCCGGCTCCTCGCAGTCCATCGCGGGCCCGGTCACGATCCTCAACACCATCATGGCCGAAGAACTCGACGAATTCTACGCGCAGCTCAAGGACGCGCCGGACTTCACTGCCGCGCTCCACAAGCTGATCCGCGACACGTTCTCCGCCCACCGCCGCATCATCTTCAACGGCAACGGCTATGAAGAGGCCTGGATCAAGGAGGCTGAAAAGCGCGGCCTTGCCAACCTGCACAACACCGCCGAGGCGCTGCCGACCTACATCCTGCCCAAGAACATTGAGCTGCTGACGCGCCAGGGCGTTTACACCAAGGAAGAAATTTTCTCCCGCCACGAAGTTCATATCGAGAAGTACTGCAAGGTCATCCGCATCGAGGCCGCGACGCTTGTTGACATGGTCCAGCACGGCATTCTCAACGCCGCTTCCGAATACGAAGCCGCGCTGTGCAACACCATCGCCGCCAAGCGCGCCGCCGCGCCGGAGCTGACCTGCCACGTCGAATCCTCGCTTGCCAACGCCATCGGCTCGCTCAACGAGCAGCTGCTCGAAGAGACCATCGGCCTCAAGACGGCGCTTGAGACCGTCTCCGACGACGCAGAGCCCGAAACGCTCCTGCACTACTACCACGACGAGGTCGAAAAGCGCACGAACGACGTGCGCAAGACCGTCGACAAGCTGGAAGTGCTGACCGCGTCCAAGTATTGGCCGTATCCGACGTTCTGCGAATTACTCTTCTCCGTGTAAGTCAAAAAGGACGCTCTTTCGAGCGTCCTTTTTGAAGTGGAGTTTTGCTTTATCGCAGCAGTTTCATTTTTCTTTGACAGGGGAGGAAGAAAATCTATGAAGTACATTTTTGTCACCGGCGGCGTGGTGTCGGGGCTTGGCAAGGGCATCTGCGCGGCGTCGCTCGGGCGGCTCTTAAAGCAGTGCGGGCTGAAAGTCAAAAACCAGAAGTTTGACCCGTATCTCAACGTCGACCCCGGCACGATGAGCCCGTATCAGCACGGCGAGGTCTTTGTCACGGACGACGGCGCGGAGACCGACCTGGACCTCGGCCACTACGAGCGCTTTGTCGACGAGGCGCTGGACGAAAAATCCTCCGTGTCCTCGGGCAAAATTTTCTGGAGCGTTCTCAACCGCGAGCGTCAGGGCGGTTATCTTGGCGGCACAGTGCAGATCATCCCGCACGTGACCGACGAGATCAAGCGCCGCATCTACGACATGGACGACGGCGAGACCGACGTCGCCATCTCCGAGATCGGCGGCACGGTCGGCGACATCGAGAGCCAGCCCTTTTTAGAGGCCATCCGTCAGGTCGCGGCCGAGCGCGGACGCGAAAATGTGCTCTTCATCCATGTGCCGCTCATCGTGACCATTCCCGGCAGTGGCGAGCTCAAGAGCAAGCCCACGCAGCACTCGGTCAAGGAACTCCTGAGCGAGGGCATCCAGCCGGACGTTCTCGTCGTGCGCACGGATGAGCCCATCACAGACGACATCCGCCGCAAGATTGCGCTCTTCTGCAACGTGGAGCCCGACTGCGTCATCCAGAACGCAACGGCGTCCACGCTCTACGAGGTGCCGTTGCTGCTTGAGCACGAGGGCCTTTGCCGCGTGGTGTGCCGCAAGCTGCACCTTGACTGTGGTGAACCTGACATGACCGAGTGGCGCGCGCTGGTCGACAAGATCCACGGCGTGCACCGTCATGTGCGCATCGCGCTCGTCGGCAAATACGTCGGCCTGCACGACGCCTATTTGAGCGTCGTTGAGTCGCTCTTCCACGCGGGCACGGCCTGCGACGCGAACGTCGAAATTCAATGGGTCGACTCCGAAACGCTGACGAGCGACAACATCGCGCACAAGCTCTGCGGGTGCAGCGGCATCTTAGTCCCCGGCGGCTTCGGCGACCGCGGCATCGAGGGCATGATCTTAGCCGCGCAGTATGCGCGTGAGCGCGGCATCCCATACCTTGGCATCTGCCTCGGCATGCAGATCGCAGTCATCGAATTTGCGCGCCATGTGCTCGGCTGGGACGACGCGACGAGCGCGGAGTTCTCCTCCACGACGGCGCATCCCGTCATCGCGCTCATGCCCGAGCAGGTCGGCGTGACGGCCAAGGGCGGCACGATGCGCCTTGGCAAGTACCCCTGCGTGCTCGAAGAGGGCTCGCTCTCCCGCGCGCTCTACGACGCGCCCGAGATCTGGGAGCGCCACCGCCACCGCTACGAGTTCAACAACGACTTCCGCGACGACTTCACGGACGCCAGCATGCGCCTCGCCGGTCTCTCCCCCGACGGCACGCTCGTCGAGATCGTCGAATCGAAGAGCCACCCCTGGTTCGTCGGCGCGCAGTTCCACCCCGAATTCAAGAGCCGCCCCAACAAGCCGCATCCCCTGTTCCGCGGCTTTGTCGCGGCCTCCCTCGATCGCGCGGTCCATTGACCGCGCGACCTTTTTATTTTTACAATACCGCTGGAAAAATGGGAAAAGCTATGATATGATGCTTTTACCATATTATTGGATACGGCAGGAGAATTTCAATATGAACCATCAGACCATCATCGTACTGGACTTTGGCGGCCAGTACAACCAGCTCATCGCGCGCCGCGTGCGCGAATGCGGCGTTTACTGCGAGGTCAAGCCCTACACGACGCCGCTTGCGGACCTTCTCGCAATGAAGCCCATCGGCTTCATCTTCACCGGCGGCCCGAACAGCGTGTATCTCGAGGATGCGCCGCACGTCGATCCCGCGCTCTTTGACGCGGGCGTGCCCGTGCTCGGCATCTGCTACGGCTGCCAGCTCATCGCGCACCACCTCGGCGGCAAGGTCGTCGCCGCAAACGACGCCACCGCGCGCGAATACGGCAAGACCGAGACGTTTTTTGACACGAGCTGCAAGCTCTTCAAGGGTCTTCCCGAAAAGAGCGTGACGTGGATGAGCCACGGCGACTACATGGAGGTCGTTCCCGCGGGCTTCTCCCTCGTCGCGCACTCCGACGCCTGCCCGAACGTCGCCATCTGCGACGAAACGCGCGGGTTCTACGGCGTGCAGTACCATCCCGAGGTCAACCACACGGAATTCGGCACCGCGATGATCCGCAACTTCCTCTACGAGGTCTGCGGCGCGACAGGCGACTGGACGATGGGCGACTATAAAAATACTGCCATCGCCGCCGTGCGCGAAAAGGTCGGCTCCGGCCGCGTGCTGCTGGCGCTCTCCGGCGGCGTGGACTCGTCCGTCGTGGCGGCGCTGCTGGCCGAGGCCGTCGGCCCCCAGCTCACCTGCGTCTTTGTCGACCACGGCCTCATGCGCCTCAACGAGGGTGACGAGGTCGAGGCGGCGTTCAAGAAGTGGGACATCAACTTTGTCCGCGTGAACGCCGAGGGCCGCTTCCTCTCGAAGCTCGCTGGCATCTCCGATCCCGAGCGCAAACGCAAGATCATCGGTGAAGAGTTCATCCGCGTGTTCGAGGAAGAGTCGAAGAAGATCGGCGCGGTCGACTTTCTCGCTCAGGGCACGATCTACCCCGACGTCATCGAATCCGGCCTTGGCAATGCCGCGGTCATCAAGAGCCACCACAACGTCGGCGGTCTTCCCGACTATGTCGACTTCAAGGAGATCATCGAGCCGCTGCGCCTGCTCTTTAAGGACGAAGTGCGTCAGCTCGGCCGCGAGCTGGGGCTTCCCGAATACCTCGTCTCCCGCCAGCCGTTCCCCGGCCCGGGCCTTGCCATCCGCATCATGGGCGAGATCACGAAGGAAAAGGCCGACACGCTGCGCCTTGCCGACGCGATCTACCGCGAGGAGCTGGAAAAGGCCGGCGAAAACAAGAAGATGAACCAGTACTTCGCCGTCCTGACCGACACGCGCACCGTCGGTGTCATGGGCGATGGCCGCAGCTACGACCGCGTGCTTGCGCTGCGCGCTGTGACGACCGAGGACTTCATGACCGCCGACTGGGCCCGCATCCCCTACGAGCTGCTCGACAAGATCAGCGGCCGCATCGTCAACGAGGTCAAGGGCATCAACCGCATCGTATACGATATTACCAGCAAGCCCCCCGCAACGGTGGAGTGGGAATGAGAAAGAAGTGAACATGAGGGGCTGAAAAGCCTTGAAAACACTCACTTTTTGAAAATTTCATTTCCTGTTTGATAGCAAAATGATAGCAGATACCAAAGCCATTTTGTTTGTTCTTATTTTGG
>OIXG01000213.1_pt1 | contig 73419 bp, 65 predicted proteins | sample 1587731 | NCBI WGS metagenome assembly OIXG01 (sample SAMEA3888908, study PRJEB22519) | human gut metagenome | biome: human gut; feature: human-associated habitat; material: faeces | place: Denmark | collected 2010 | reverse complement strand
AGAAGAGAGAAAGACTAAATTCAGCATAGATGTGGAATTTAAAATTTCATTCAAGGTAGAAAGGTCGCATCTGCTTTTTTTTGTTTGAAAATACCGCCTACTGTGTTATAATGATGAATAAGAATGCATAATTGCGTGAAGAATGTACTTTTTCAGAAAATGAGATGGGTTTATTTTATAGTAGATACATTGTGTGACAGACAGGAAGGAAATCTGCATGGTTAACGAAGAACGTTTACATCATATGATAAAAATGGCGATATTTGACACCAATCAGGGAAAAGAATGTAAGCCGATGACACAGTATGCAAGAAAAGATTATGTTTCGCTGCGTATGCTTGGAAGCTTTGTGTCAGGAACGATTGGCTTTGCGCTGATCCTTGTGACATGGGGCATTTATTCCATGAACCAGTTAATGGAGAATCTGAATGCAATGGATATTCAGGAACTGCTGACATCCGTGCTGGTAAAGTATATTGTGTTTATGATTGCTTACATGGCGATCACGTATTTTGTTTATAATAGAAGATATACAAAGGGACGCCGTGAGGTAAAGAAGTATTATGGCAATCTGAAGAAGCTGAATCAGTTATACGAGAGGGAAGACAAGCTGAAAATGTCTGAGAATAAAGACTGGGAATAATCACTGAACGCTGCCGGGGGGCAGGAAAATCAGGAGTAAAACAAACGGCGGGAGGCTAAAATGACAACCTTATTAGAATTGAAAGAGAAACTGATCCGTTTTTACGGAAAAAATGAAATATATGTGAAACCGGCGATCCGGTTTGTACTTGCATTGTTTACATTCCTTGTGATCAACAACAGTATTGGATATATGAAACTGGTCAGCAAGACTCCGGTTGCAGTCATTCTTGCACTTGTGTGTTCCATGCTTCCGGTCAATGGACTGATCGCAATTGCTGCGTTGGTCGTTTTGGCGGATCTGTACGCATTATCCATTGAGGTATGTCTGGTAGGACTTCTCATGTTTGCGATCATCTATTTTATTTATTTCCGTTTTTCCCCAAAGAGTGGTATCAATGCGGTTCTGACACCGGTCTGCTTTAAGCTGCGTATTCCTTATGCGGTACCGGTTGGCTCCGGTCTGCTGAGTGAGGCGTATTCTGTAGTGTCTGTTGCCTGCGGTACGGTGATCTATTTCTTTATCCATGGAGTGAGCGAGAATGCAAGCGCATTGAGCGATGCAGCGGAAGAGACGGATTCTTCGGTATCAAAAGTAGTAGTGGCATTGAACCAGCTGATTGGAAATAAAGAGATGTACCTTGTTCTTGGCATTTTTATCATTACGACACTCATTGTCTATGTGGTGAGAAAGCTTGACATTGAGCATTCATGGACGGTTGCATGGGCATCCGGTATTTTATTTGAAGCGATTGGACTGACAGCAGGATACATTTTACTTGGGATTTCAGACAAAATTGCCGGTGTGATCATTGGAAGCGTGATCTCCGGTGTGATCGCCATGATCATCCAGTTTCTGTTTTTTAATCTGGATTACTCCAGAACGGAACGACTCCAGTTCGAGGATGATGATTACTATTATTATGTAAAAGCAGTTCCAAAGTCTCTGGTGACAGAGAAGGATAAACAGATCAAACGTTTTAACGGCAAAAACGAGAAGGAACGTTTGAACAAGAAGAAATTTGCAGAAGAGATGGACATAGACGAAAATTTATTAGATTAAAAGGAAGTGAATCCGGTGCAGAATTTAGGCGTAATATTGCGGACGTTTTGGGAAAAAGCGGTGTCTTACCTGACGCTTCAGATGTCCCTCACAGATATTATAGAGATCATTATCATTTCAGTTCTGATCTATTATATGCTGGTTTGGATCAAAGATACGAGAGCGTGGATGCTTCTCCGTGGAATCCTTGTGATCCTTGCCTTTGTTTTGCTTGCAGTTTTGTTTGAAATGAATACGATCGTCTGGATCGCCGACAAACTGTTTAACGTGGCAATGATCGCTGTGGTCGTGATCTTCCAGCCGGAGATGCGCAAGGCACTGGAAAATCTCGGACGGAAGAACATTTTGGTAAATCTTTTTAATTTTGATTTCAACAAAGTGGAGAATGGAAAGTTTTCCGACAAGACTATCACAGAGCTGGTGAAAGCCTGCTATGAGATGGGAAAAGTAAAAACAGGAGCACTCATCGTAGTGGAAGATGAAATCGTTCTGACGGAGTATGAGAGGACAGGGATTGCCGTAGATGGTATCCTGACCAGCCAGCTTCTGATCAATATTTTTGAAAAAAACACACCGCTGCATGATGGAGCAGTCATTGTGAGGGGAGACAGAGTTGTTTCTGCCACCTGCTATCTTCCACTGACGGACTCCTTAAGCCTGAGCAAAGACCTTGGAACAAGACACCGTGCGGCAGTCGGTATCAGTGAGGTGAGCGATTCACTCACGATTGTAGTATCTGAGGAGACCGGAAAAGTATCCATTGCATTAGACGGTGAACTTTACCGGAATGTAGATGCAGAATTCTTAAAAAATAAACTGGCTTACATTCAGAAACGTGAGCAGGACACTTCGAAAGTGAAATCATGGAGAAGGAGGCTGAAAGATGTTACAAAAATTCGGAAAGAGAGTAATGAATAACTTTGGCCTTAAAATCCTTGCTGTTTTGTTTGCTGTTGTTTTATGGATCGTAGTCGTGAATATTGATGATCCGAGCAACTCAAAACCTTACACAACCAGTGTCTCACTGGAAAATAAATCTTATATCACCTCCATGGGAAAATGGGCAGATTATCTGGATGGAAAGAATACGATCACGTTCAGCGTGTATGCAAAACGCTCTGTGCATAATACACTTACCAATGCGAACTTTACAGCAACGGCGGATGCACAGAAAATTGAATATGATGAGAAAACAGGGACTTACCGTGTGCCGGTTGTCGTGACCTGTAACCGTAACAACAGCAGTATTAATATTACCAGCAAAGATCTGTATCTGGATCTTGAACTGGAGGATTCTGCTTCAAAGCAGTTCCCGATCAAGACAAACACAACCGGTACGGTTGCGTCGGGATGCGCGCTTGGTGATGTTGAGATCACAGATGCGAATGTTATGAAAGTATCCGGTCCAGCTTCTGTGGTAAATCAGATCGATACCGTTGTGGCGACTATTAATGTAGATGGCATGTCAACGGATATCACAGACCGTGTGACACCTGTATTTTATGATGCACAGGGAGAGGTTGTGGATACGACAAAGCTTACGCTGAGTGTGAGCACAGTCAATATCAGTGCACAGATACTGAATACGAAAGATGTGGAACTGGAATTCCTGACAACCGGAACTCCGGCAGATGGATACCAGGCAGGGAATATCACCTATACACCACAGAAAGTACGTATTAAAGGCGAGGCGGCTATTTTAAATACCATCAATAAGATCACGATCCCGGAAGAAGTGTTAGATATTACAGATGCAACTTCAAATATTGAAAAGACTGTGGACATTTCCACATATCTTCCTTCAGGCACTGCATTAGTGATCAGTTCAGACTCCAAGATTGATGTTACAGTTGTGGTGGAGGCAGTAAAGACAAAGACTTTGCAGATCCCGGTGACGAATCTTCAGGTGATCGGACTGAGTTCGGATGAAAAAGTACAGTATGAGGAAGACAACATTGCCTTGACAGTGTCAGGAAGAAGCAGTGTGATCGATGCGCTGGACGAAAAGACGATTTCCGGCAGTATCGATCTGACAGATTTAAAGCTGGGTGCACATAATGTACTGATTACATTTGAATTGGATACAAATACGGTCAGCTATGCGGATACCTATGCCGCGGTTACCATTGAAAGCGCATCTGATACATCAGCTTCTGCTGATAATACAGATGAGGAACTGGAGAGTACCTCAACGGTAAGGAAAACAAGTGAACGTTAGCAGATTTAAAAAATTTGAAATAGGAACAAAGAGAGGAACAGTAATATGGCAAGAATGTTTGGAACAGACGGCGTCCGTGGTGTGGCGGGCTCGGAACTGACAATTGAACTGGCAACAAAGTTAGGTCAGGCAGGAGCTTACGTGCTCACAAAAGAGCAGGAGCATCAGGCAACCATTATTGTAGGATGTGATACGAGAATTTCAGGAGGAATGTTAGCGAGCGCATTAATGGCAGGTATCTGTTCGGTTGGCGCAAATGCAATATTTGTCGGAGTGATGCCGACACCTGCGATCGCATATCTCACCAGAAAACACAAAGTAGATGCCGGAGTAGTCATCTCCGCATCACACAATCCAATGGAATTTAACGGGATCAAGTTCTTCAATGGAGAGGGCTACAAGCTTCCGGATGAGATGGAAGATGAGATTGAGGCTCTGATCAAAAATAATATGAAAGACGTGGTACTTCCGATCGGTTCCGGCGTAGGAAAGATTGATTACCGCTTTGACCTGAGAGATGAATACGTGAAATTCATGGAAAAATGTGTTCCGGTGGATCTTAAAGGTATGAAAATTGTTGTAGACTGCGCAGAAGGTGCATCCCATTATACATCTGTCAAAGCACTGACAGATCTTGGAGCAGATCTTATCGCAATCCACACCGATCCGGATGGTACGAACATCAATTCCAATTGTGGCTCCACTCATATGGATGAGCTGAAAGCGCGTGTTGTATATGAAAAGGCAGCAGTTGGTCTTGCGTTTGACGGTGATGCAGACCGTATGCTTGCGGTGGATGAGCATGGAAATGTTGTGGACGGCGATCAGATCATGGCAATCTGTGGAAACTACATGAAGTCCAAAGGAACTTTGAAGAAAGATACGATCGTAGTCACAGTCATGACAAACCTCGGATTTACCCTTATGGGGCAGAAAGAGGGCATCCATGTGGAAAAGACAAAAGTCGGCGACCGTTATGTTCTTGAGAATATGAGAAAAAATGGCTATAACATCGGAGGAGAGCAGTCCGGTCATGTTATCTTCTTAGACGATAATACAACCGGTGACGGATTATTAAGTGCCCTGCATTTATTAGAAGTTATGGTCAATACCGGAAAACCGTTGTCAGAACTTGCTGAGATTATGGAAGTACTCCCACAGGCTCTTGTCAACGCAAAAGTTCCAAACCATAAAAAAGAAAAATTCATGGAATATCAGGAAATTGCAGATGCCGTGGCAGATGTTGAGAAAAAATTCAAGGGCGAGGGAAGGGTTCTCATCCGCCCATCCGGAACAGAGCCTCTGGTGCGTGTCATGATCGAAGGAAAAGACCAGAAAGTGATTGATGAAGAGGCGAAGAAACTGGCAGAACTGATCACAAGAATTATGTTATAGAAGACCAGAATGCTGGTCTGACTATGACAGGGGAATCCAGACCGGCATACAGAGTAAAAAATCAGGGGACTGGAATTTGGAGGGTAATACAGCATGGTTAGTCAGAAAGTAGTAATAAAAAATCCGACAGGACTGCATTTGAGACCTGCGGGAATTTTATGTAAGGATGCAATGCAGTTTAAATCACATATCACGTTCCGCTACCGCGATAATATCGCAAACGCAAAAAGTGTCTTAAGCGTGTTAGGTGCATGTATCAAGTCCGGAGATGAGATTGAACTCATGTGCGAGGGCGAAGATGAGGAAGAGGCTTTAAAAGCGATCGTGGAAGCGATTGAGGATGGATTGGGAGAGTAAGGGATATTTTTTCAAAAATTAAAAGAAAAAGATATTAAGTAAGATATGAAAATAAGCATTATTATACCGGTATACAACTCAACTTTATATTTGAAACAATGTGTGGAAAGCATATTGGCGCAGACGTATCACAATTTCGAAATTTTGTTAGTAGATGATGGATCTACGGATGATAGTCCGATGCTATGTGATGAATATGCCCAAAAAGATGATAGAATTGTTACGATTCACAAACAGAACGGTGGAACATCAGATGCAAGAAACGTCGGATTGGAGAAAGCCAGTGGTGATTACATCACATTTATGGACAATGATGATTATTGGAGTGATCCAGATGCGTTGTGTGATATCATAAAAGTGATAAGTGAGACAGAACCGGATGTTGTGATGCACGCAAACATGGTGTATTGGCAGGATAAAAATAGAACTGTAAATCCGTCTTCTTTTGATCGCACACTTGTATCGGGAAAGAAAAGAAAAGAGGCAGTGGAAAATCTGATAAAAGCTGGAATGCTTAGCGTTACTGTTTGGACAAAACTTGTAAAAACCTCTTTGATACGGGAACATGATCTGTATTTTAAAAAGGGAATCCGCAATGAAGATACAGACTGGATTGCCAGAATGCTGATTTACGCAGAACGGTTTGAATGGTATGATAAACCATTTTATGTGTACCGCAAAGGCCATGAAACAGCTCAGACAAGTCAGAAGATGAAATATTATATGGTGAATGATCTGAAAAATATTATAATAGAATATACCCAATATGCAGAAAAATATTTGGATCAAGAATATCGGAAAGTTTTTTATGCGTATTTAGCTTATCCGTTTGCAGTCTGGATGGGACAGGCATATTTGATAGAACAGGATGAGCAAATTAAAAATGATCGTGAGATAATGAAAAAATATGCATATCTGTTAACTTATGATATAAATCCGGCAGTTCGTATGGTTCATAGGGTATATCGTATATTAGGATTTGGATTGACATCAAGAATCTTAATGTTATATATTAAAAAAGTTTATTATTCATAATGAAAACAAAAATACATTAGAGCAAAATTGAACAGGTGAAAAAATGTCAAAAGATTATTGTATTTTTTCTGCGCAATACTATCCACATGTTGGTGGTGTAGAACGTTATACTTTGTATTTGAGCAGAAAATTGATTGCTGCTGGAAACAAAGTTACTATAGTAACATCAAATACGGGTAATTTATCAGGAGATGAAATACAAGAAGGAATACAGATCTATCGTCTGCCATGTTACGATTTGTTAGGTGGAAGATATCCGGTGTTTAAAAAAAATAAAGAGTTTAAAAAAGTAGAAAAGTTGATCAGGATGAATCAGTATGATCTTGTGATTATTAATACGAGATTCTATTTGCATTCATTATACGGAGCAAAATTTGCAAAAAGTAAGGGAATTCCATCCATTGTAATAGAGCATGGAACATCTCACCTGAGTGTAAATAATAAGTTGTTTGACACAGTGGGGGGATGGTATGAACATTTCCTTACATTTTTGTTGAAAAAATATTGTAATGATTATTATGGTGTTTCAGAAGCCTGTTGTGAGTGGAGCGGGCATTTCCATATAAAATCAAAGGGAACACTATATAATGCAGTAGAAATCGAAGAATTTCAGAGAATTCTAAAAGAGCCCGACATTGATTATCGGAAGGAATATGGAATTCCGAGTGGAGCAAAAGTGATTTCTTTTACTGGCAGATTAATTCCGGAAAAAGGGATTAAACAGCTTGTATCAGCAGTAAAGAAGATAAATATAAGCAGGATAAAAAACGGACAGATACCAGTTTATTTAATGATTGCAGGGGATGGCCCGTTATATCAGGAATTGTTAGAAATGTCAGATCAATATACCATATTGACGGGACAAATTGACTTTGAACATATTGTTAAAATTTTGGATGCGTCAGATATATTTTGCCTGCCATCAGATTCGGAAGGCTTTCCAACTTCCGTATTGGAGGCTGTGGCATGTAAGTGTTTTGTGATAACAACTTATCGAGGTGGAGCGAAAGAGTTGCTCATAGATGAACAGTATGGAATTATCATGAGAGATAATACAGTTGAATCAATTCAGAAAAATTTGGAAAAAGTAATAGAAGATGATGCATACCGAACACAGGCAGAATGTAAAAGTTATGATAGATTAGTAAAATATTTCACGTGGGATGCCACTGCTGAAAAGGTTATGCAGATTGCAAAAGACATGAATGGGGAGAAAGAATGAAAGTATTGATCATCATTCCGGCATACAACGAACAAGACAATATAGAACGTGTGGTGAAGCATTTGACAGAAAATTATCCAGAGTATGATTATGTGGTGATTAATGATGGATCAATGGATAAAACATCTGAGATATGCCATTCAAATCATTACAATATTATAGATCTTCCGGTAAATTTAGGACTTGCAGGTGGATTTCAGACTGGTATGAAATATGCATATCAAAAGGGATATGATTGCGCAGTACAGTTTGATGCAGATGGACAGCACAGACCGGAATATATTGCAGCAATGATCCGGAAAATAGAAGAAGGAAATGATATTGTGATCGCATCCAGATTTGTTGAAGAAAAGAAACCGGCTACAGCAAGGATGATTGGAAGCAGATTGATCACCACTGCGATCAGACTTACTTCAGGTGCAAAAATCATGGATCCGACATCTGGAATGCGTATGTATAATAAAAAATTAATAGAAGTATTGGCAAACAACATAAATTTTGGACCGGAACCGGATACCGTATCGTATTTGATTAAAATGGGAGCAAAAGTGGCAGAAATACAGGCAAAGATGGATGAAAGAATTGCCGGACAAAGTTATCTTAATGCCGTCAATGCTGCAAAATATATGGCCAGAATGTTGATCTCTATATTATTAATACAGAACTTTCGCAATAAAAAGAAAGTGGATTTTACAAAATAGACAGGATAAAGGAGAAAAGAATGTCGATAGCATTTCGAATTACATTGATTATCGTATCTGTTTTTACATTGCTTTATATGTGCAAAAAAGTAAAACAGGAAAAATTACAGATAGAGTATTCTATTTTTTGGACATTGTTTGCGATAATGCTCGTTTTGTTTAGTATTTTTCCACAGATTGCAGATTGGATGTCAGAGTTGGTAGGCGTATATTCCACAACTAATTTCATATTTCTTTTGATTATATTTATATTACTTGTCAAATGTTTTCAACTCACTATGGACATTTCTAAACTGGACAATAAAGTAAAAGAATTAGTACAGAAGATTGCAATTGATGAGAAAGAAAAAAGGGAACAGAAATAAATGAAGGAAACAACAGCAAAGAAGAAATTTATGTGGAATATGGCTGGAAGTCTTTGCAATTCACTTTCCTCTATGCTTCTGTTGATTATCGTTAACCGGATTAGCGGAGAGAGCAGGGGTGGATTTTTTGCATTGGCGTATTCTACAGCGCAGCTTTTGTTTTCTGTCGGTGGATTTGAAATCAGACCAGTTCAGTCGACGGATATAAAAAATAAATTTACATTTAATCAATATTTTACCAGCAGAATGTTAAATTGTATTATTATGCTGATCTGCATGATAGGCTATATTGTTGTGAATGGTTATACTGGAGTAGAAGCACTTACCGTGTTTTGGATTCTGGGGTATCGAATGGTAGAGGCTGTGGCAGATGTATATAGTGGACTATTCCAACAGAGAGAACGCATTGATATTTCTGGAAAAGAGATGTTAATGCGGAGCGGAATTTCAACGATTACATTCACAATTATATTATGGTTAACAGACAACCTGTTATATGCGGCTATGACACTTACATTAACGTCACTGGTTATTATGCTGTTTTATGATTTACATATGAAAAAATACTTTGAACCAACGCCGGTGCATCTGGAATGGAAAGGGATTTTAGGTATTTATAATGCATGCTGGCCATTGTTTGTGTCATCTTTTATTATGAATTATCTGAACAATGCACCCAAATATGCGATTAACACATATTATGATGAGACGGTTCAGAACAGCTATAATATTTTATTTATGCCTGCATTTGTGATTAATTTATTAAGCCTTTTTGTATTCCGGCCACTTCTTACAGATCTTGCCAGAGATTGGGAGGGGGAAAATATAAAAGAGTTTACAGACATTGTGAAAAAAATGATGATTTTAATTGGTGCACTTACGATTGCAGCATGTGTGGGTGCTTATCTTTTGGGAATACCAATATTATCTCTTGTGTATGGAGTTGATCTGAGGGCATATCGAATGGAATTGGTGATCATTATGATATGTGGAGGACTGAATGCCTATGTATATTGTCTCTATTATGTGGTAACAGTTACGGGAAAACAGATTTTTTTATTGCTGGGATATGGAGCCGGACTTATATTTGCAGTATTTCTGGGATCGGGTTTCGTAAAGAGTCTTGGAATGCTGGGAGCGGCACTGAGTTGTACCCTTTCGTTTGGAGTAGTATTTATAGTATTTTTAATAATAACATCCTGTGTCGTAAAGGACAGGAAGAAGAAAACTGAAGTGTGATAAAAGATGGAAAATTTTATAAAAAGAAAGAGGGAATGAAGAGAATGAGTAAAAAGATTTTGGTAACAGGATGTAATGGACAGCTTGGTCGTGCGATCAATAAGGAATACGCAGGAAGTGATGTGACATTTATTAATACAGATGTAGTGGAAGGGGAAGGTGTGACAGCACTTGACATTACAAAAATTGAGCAGGTATTATCACTTGTACGTGCAGAACAGCCAGAAGTGATCATTAACTGTGCGGCCCATACAAATGTTGATGCATGTGAGAAGCAGTGGGATGCAGCCTATCGTATCAATGCTTTGGGTCCAAGAAACTTAAGCATTGCAGCAGAGGCAGTTGGCGCAAAGATGATTCATGTTTCAACAGATTATGTTTTTGAAGGAAATGGTACAAAACCATATACTGAATTTGATGCACCGAATCCGGTGAGTGCTTATGGTAAAACAAAGCTCGAGGGAGAGAAGTTTGTTCAACAGTTTTCAAACCATTTCTTTATTTTTCGTACAGCCTGGTTATATGGAGATGGAAAAAACTTTGTAAAAACTATGCTGAACCTTTCGGAGACTCATGATGAAGTGAGTGTTGTCTGCGATCAGCTTGGATCGCCAACAAGTGCAGTAGAGCTTGCAAAGGCAATCCATCATTTTGAGGGAACGGAAAATTATGGTCTGTATCATGCTACCTGCGAGGGAGATACAAACTGGGCGGACTTTACAGAGGAAATTTTCAAAAGAGCAGGAAAAAGCACAAAGGTAAATCATGTAACAAGTAAGCAGTATAAACAGATGAATCCGGCAGCGGCTGACCGTCCGGCATATTCTATTCTGGATAATTATATGATGAGATTAGCGGATGGTTATCAGATGGCTGACTGGAAAGACGCATTGGATGTTTATATGGCAGAGCTGAAATAGTTAATAAAATCCTAAGATGTGTAAAACTTGTCTTAGTATATAAAATATGGTAAAATGGCAAATAATTGTGATGATAGGAGGATCTCGGAATGAGAACTTATTTGGTAACTGGAGGAGCTGGATTTATTGGATCGAACTACATTCATTATATGTTTCGCAAATATGATAATGAAATCAGAATTATCAATGTAGATGCATTGACATATGCAGGTAATCTGGAGAATTTAAAAGATATTGAAAATAGAGATAATTACACTTTCATTAAAGCGGACATCACGGACAAGGATGCTATCATGAAGATTTTTGAAGAAAATGATATTGACCGTGTTGTGCATTTCGCGGCAGAAAGTCATGTTGACAGAAGTATTAAAAATCCGGAAGTTTTTGTCAAGACAAATGTTCTTGGAACAGCAGTTATGCTTAATTGTGCAAAAAAAGCATGGGAGCTGCCAGATGGCAGTTTTAAAACTGGTAAAAAGTTTCTTCATGTATCGACAGATGAAGTATATGGTTCACTTCCTGATGATGGAAAAAGCTATTTTTATGAGACAACTCCATATCAGCCACACAGTCCATATTCCGCTAGTAAAGCGTCTTCTGATATGTTAGTGAAGGCTTATATTGATACGTATCATTTTCCAGCTAATGTGACGAATACATCTAATAATTATGGACCATATCAGTTCCCGGAGAAGTTGATTCCATTAATTATCAACAATGCTTTGCACGGAAAGAAATTACCGGTGTACGGAGATGGATTGAATATCCGTGACTGGTTATATGTAGATGATCATGCAAAGGGAATCGACATGGTTCAGGAACATGGAAAGCTTGGTGAGTCTTACAATATTGGCGGACATAATGAAAAGCGTAATATTGAGATTATCAATATTATCATTGAGACTCTACAGGAAATTCTTCCTGATACTGATCCAAGAAAAGCAAATGTAAGCAAGGATTTGATCACATATGTAGAGGATCGCAAGGGACACGATCGCAGATATGCAATCGCACCTGACAAGATAAAAGCTGAGATAGGCTGGGAACCGGAGACGATGTTCAAGGATGGAATTAAGAAGACCATCGCCTGGTATTTAGAACATGAAGACTGGATGAACAACGTTACCAGTGGTGATTATCAGAAATATTATGAAGATATGTATCAGGGAAAATAATAATAGCACAAATAGCAGTACCGTCCGTAGGTCGGATGATACTGCTTGTTTGCGTTTTACCAAAAAGTGATAAATTGAATTTTTTTTCAGGAGGATGAAGAATGAAAGGAATTATTTTAGCCGGAGGATCCGGAACACGTTTATATCCATTGACAAAAGCAATTTCAAAGCAGATCATGCCGGTTTATGATAAACCAATGATTTACTATCCTTTATCAACTTTAATGCTTGCTGGAATCAGAGAAGTACTGATTATTTCTACACCAAGGGATCTGCCGGTGTTTGAGGAGTTATTAGGGGATGGATCACAGCTTGGAATGAGATTTGAGTATGCGGTACAGGAACAGCCAAGAGGACTTGCTGATGCATTTATTATCGGCGAAAAATTTATTGGAAAAGATGCAGTGGCATTGGTATTAGGAGACAATATTTTTTACGGACAGAGTTTCTCAAAAGTTCTTCGGAGTGCAGCAGAGCGTACAGAAAATGAAGCCGGTGCAACCATTTTTGGCTATTATGTAAGAGATCCGAGAGAATATGGGGTTGTAGAATTTGATGAGAATGGAAAAGCACTGTCCATCGAGGAAAAACCGGAAAATCCGAAGTCAAACTATGCAGTACCGGGACTCTATTTCTATGACAATGATGTAGTTGAGATTGCTAAGAATGTAAAACCATCCGCAAGGGGTGAGATAGAGATCACAAGCGTAAATAATGAATATCTGAACCGTGGAACTTTAAATGTTGAAACATTGGGAAGAGGATTTGCCTGGTTAGACACAGGAAATCATGACATGCTTCTTGCTGCGGCAGATTTCGTGTCAGCATTCCAGAAACGCCAGGGATTATATATCTCCTGTATCGAGGAAATTGCTTACAAGCGTGGATTCATTGACAAAGAGCAGCTTGTGAAACTTGCACAACCTTTGTTGAAAACAGACTATGGAAAATATCTGATGGAAATCGCAGAGGGATTATAAATTCTTTATTTTCATCTATGAATAAAAATGAAAAAATTCGAAAAGGAAGTATGGAAAATGGGAAAAATAAAAGTAACAGACAATTGCAATGGAATTGCAGGATTAAAAGTGATCGAGCCGGCCGTATTTGGGGATGCCCGTGGATATTTTATGGAGACTTATAATTACAACGATTTTAAAGAGGCAGGAATTGACTGTGAATTTGTACAGGATAATCAGTCTGCATCCAAAAAAGGCGTATTAAGAGGATTGCATTTCCAGATTAATTATCCACAGGACAAGTTGGTACGTGTGGTAAATGGAGAGGTGTTTGACGTTGCAGTCGATCTGCGCGAAGGGTCAGAGACATTTGGTAAATGGTTTGGTGTGACTTTATCCGCAGAGAATAAGAAACAGTTCTTTATTCCGAAGGGATTTGCGCATGGATTTATCGTATTGTCCGATTATGCAGAATTCTGTTATAAGGTAACAGATTTTTATCATCCAAATGATGAGGGCGGACTGTTGTGGAAAGACCCGGAGATCGGTGTGGAATGGCCGATGCCGGAAGGAATGACTGAGGCGGATCTTACATTATCTGATAAGGATAAAGTATGGAGTGGAATCTCAGAATATGTCAAAAACCGTAAATAAGTTATAGCTTAAGAGAATGAAAGTTAGAGGAAAAGCATGCCAACGGAAATAAAACAAGCCAATATGCTGAAAGAAATAATAAGTAATCGAAAATTAATATGGGACTTGTCAAAGAATGATTTTAAAACCAGATTTGCAGGATCCTATCTGGGAATCATCTGGGCTTTTGTCCAGCCGATTGTAACAGTATTGGTATATTGGTTTGTATTTGAAAAAGGAATGCATGCAAGCGGTATTAATCTCAGATCAGGAATTACAGCACCTTTTGTTTTGTGGCTGATAGCAGGACTTGTACCGTGGTTTTTCTTTCAGGAGGTGCTCAGTGGGGGAACAAATGCGCTGATGGAGTATAGCTATCTGGTAAAAAAGGTAGTATTCCAGATTGATATCTTACCAATTATTAAATTGATATCAGCTTTGTTTGTGCATTTGTTTTTTATTGCATTTACAATTATTTTATATGCGTGTTATGGGTATTATCCGGATTTGTATACATTGCAAATGTTATATTATACCTTTGCGATGATGATCCTTTTATTAGGACTGATATATGCAACATCTGCAATAGTAGTATTTTTCAAAGATCTTGGACAGATCATTAACATTATTTTGCAGATAGGTGTCTGGATGACACCAATTATGTGGAATATTGATGGGATGGAATTGAATCCGATTCTGATTACAATTTTAAAGTTAAATCCAATGTATTATATTGTGGCAGGATATAGGGATTCTTTGATCAATAAGGCTGGATTTTGGGAACAACCAGGCATGACAATTTATTATTGGATTCTTACAATTGTATTATTCATAATCGGGACAAAAATATTCAAAAAATTAAAGCCACATTTTGCAGATGTGTTATAGAAAGGTAACTGCATGGATAACATCGCAATTTCAGTAGAACATGTAAAAAAAATATATAAATTATATGACAGAAACCGGGATCGCTTGAAAGATGCATTAGGATTTTCAAAAAAACCACTTGGAAAAGAGCATTACGCATTGAATGATGTATCTTTTCAGGTTGGTCAGGGAGAGACAGTTGGCATTATTGGAACAAATGGTTCAGGAAAATCTACAATTTTAAAGATCATCACTGGAGTTTTGAATCCAACCGATGGGGAAGTCAAAGTAAATGGGCGTATTTCTGCGTTGTTAGAACTTGGCGCCGGATTTAATATGGAATATACCGGAATTGAAAATATTTATCTGAATGGAACCATGATTGGTTTTACCAAAGAAGAGATAGATGAAAAGCTGCAGGATATTTTAGATTTTGCGGATATTGGTGATTTTGTAAATCAGCCGGTCAAAACATATTCCAGCGGTATGTTTGTACGTCTTGCATTTGCAGTTGCAATCAATATTGAGCCGGAAATCCTTATTGTCGATGAAGCACTTTCGGTTGGGGATGTATTTTTTCAGACGAAATGTTATCACAAATTTGAAGAATTTAAGAAAATGGGAAAGACCATTCTTTTTGTTAGCCATGATCTGGGGAGCATTGGAAAATACTGTGACAGAGTTGTCCTTTTGAATAAAGGGGTAAAGCTTGCAGAGGGTAAACCAAAGGACATGATCGATCTTTACAAAAGGGTAATGGCAGAATCAAAGATGGAAGACAGCCCCAAAAAAGAAGACGGTCATGCAGCAATAGAAGGAGTTGCATGGAAAGAATCCATGATTTTAAATCCGGATAAGCAGGAGTATGGCGATAAAAAGGCAGAGATTATTGACTTTGGAATTTTCGATGCAACAGGAAAGATTACGAATACTGTTTCTAAATTCGAAGAGTGTGTTTTGAAATTAAAGGTACAGTTTCATGAGGATGTGCTAAATCCAATTTTTGCATTTACAATCCGGGATTTAAAGGGAACAGATCTTACCGGAACCAATTCACTTATTGAAGGGTTAGAGCCTGGACTGATAGAGGCAGGGACGACACTTACAGTATCATTCAGACAAAAATTGCCATTTCAAAAAGGACAGTATCTGCTACAGTTAGGATGTACAGGATATAATGGTGACGAATTAGAAGTTCATCACAGATTATATGATATTTGTTGTATACAGGTTTTATCTAAAAAAGTTACTGTTGGGTATTTTGATTTGAACTCGATAGTAAGTTGTAATGAAGAGTAGGCTATGGGAAGGCGAACAGCGAGTAAAATCAGCGATGATAGGAATCGCTGTATATAAAAAGGAGCATTATGGGAAGAACACAGAAGCTTGCAGCAATTATAAAAGAGGGAGTAAGAAATCCTCAGAAAATAAAAAAAGGATTAAAAGTTTTAAAAAATCAGGGACCGGAAATCTTTAAACAGCGTTTATCTGCCAGTGTAAATTATGAACCTGGATACGGCAGAGTGAAGAAAGAAAAATTAAAAAATTATAGTGGAGAGATTCTTTTTTCCATTGTAATGCCTGTATATAATGTAGAAATTAAGTGGCTTGATAAGGCGATTGAATCTATAGAAAAGCAGAATTACAAAAACTGGGAGATTTGCATTGCAGATGACTGTTCTACAAAGCAGGAGGTAAGAGAGCACTTATCTGCAATGAAAAATAGCCGGATTAAAATTAAATTATTAGAAAAAAATCAGGGGATTTCAGGAGCAACCAATGCGGCAGCAGCGCTTGCATCCGGAGAGTATATCCTTCTTATGGATAATGATGATGAGCTTGCACCGTCTGCATTACATGAATTTTATCAGAAGATAAAAAAAGAAGGTTCTGAGATCATATACAGCGATATGGATATTATTGATGCGAAAGGAAAAACGAGAGATCCATTATGTAAACCTGACTGGTCTCCGGATCTTTTCCTGAGCCAGATGTATTTAGGACATTTGATTGGATTCAAGAAGTCCTTATTTGAAAAAGTGGGTGGATTTCGCGGTGAGTTCAACGGAAGCCAGGATTATGATCTGTTACTTCGAATGACAGAGATGACGGACAAGATTGGACATGTCCCTGAGATACTTTATCATTGGAGAGATCTTCCGAGCTCCACAGCAGCCAACCCGGAGTCAAAGCCATATGCACAGACAGCAGGACTTAATGCGATTCAGGAACATTTAGACCGTGTTTATGGCAAAGGAGCAGCGACTGCAAATGAGACAGAGAATTTGTTTGTCTATGATGTGAGATATCACATGAATGAGGAACCGAAGGTTTCCATTATTATTCCAATTAAAGATCATGCAGATTTGTTAAAGGCTGCAATTGACAGTATTTATGCGAAGACAACTTATAAAAATTTTGAAATTATTATTTTAAATAACAATTCTGAGAAGGAAGAGACTTTTACTTATCTGAAGAAGGTGAAAGAAGAACATGACAATGTCATCGTGAAAGATGCGGCGTTTGAGTTTAACTGGTCAAGTCTTAATAATTATGGAATGAAGTTCGCAACCGGAGATGTCTATGTATGTTTGAATAATGATGTAGAAGTTATTGAACCGGAATGGCTTACAAGACTGGTAGAGAAAGCTATACGAAAAGATGTTGGTGTTGTCGGTGGATTGCTTTTATATGAAGATAATACGATCCAGCATGCAGGAGTAGTTATTGGAATGGGTGGCTGGGCTGATCATGTATTCAAGGGAATGAAACCGCAGCACTATGGATCGCCATTTGTGTCACCGATGGTAACAAGAAATGTTTCGGCGGTAACGGGAGCCTGTCTTGCAGTTTCGAAGGCGACAATTGAGAAAATCGGTGGATTTGATGAGAAATTCATTGTATGTGGAAGCGATATTGAACTTGCACTTCGTGCAAACCAGCATGGACTCGTGAATATCTACGATCCAAATGTTCGTCTGTATCATTATGAATCTAAGAGCAGGGATGCAAGTAAAATCCCACAGATTGACTTTGATCTGTCGGATCAGATGTATAAGACCTACCGGAAAAACGGAGATCCATATTATAATAGAAATCTTGATTATTATTGTTGTCAGCCCAAAATTTGTGCCGCGGTGCAGCAGACTGTCAAAGAGCAGGAGGAAAAAATGCTTCTGAAGAGAAAAAGAGAAACCGGACTTCCACAATTGGATACGAATGTATATGAAATTACACCATACACTTTCCGTAAGATAGAATATCCGAACCGCAGAATGAACCTTCTGGTTCCGTCTATCAATGCAGAGCATGTCTTTGGTGGAATCTCAACTGCACTGAAGTTTTTCGATACTTTAGTGAAAGCATTAGGCTATGATGCACGTATTATTTTAGTAGACGCAGAGCCAGACAAAGCAGCCATTAAAAAATATTCCGATGAGTATACATTTGTAAAAGCAGAAGATGATTCTCTCGTTGCAAAACAGATTATTCCATACAGCAATCGTTTTAACCGCAGTATTCCAGTGTCAGAGAATGACTATTTCTTATTTACTGGCTGGTGGACAGCGTATTGTTGTCAGGATGCTTATGTTGGATTTGAAAATACATTTGGAATCAAACCAAATATTTTTCTCTATTTTATTCAGGATTATGAGCCAGGATTTTACTCCTGGTCTACGAAGTACCTGCTTGCAGATTCTACCTACAAAAGTGATTATCCAACAATTGCAATTTTTAACAGTATGTTGTTGAAAGAATTCTTCGATGAAAATCATTACCATTTTACGCATAGCTTTGCATTTGATCCTGTCTTAAATGATGGATTAAGAAAAGCGTTAGAGCAAATGCCTGCACAGGTTGATAAGAAAAAACAGATTCTTGTTTATGGACGTCCAGGTACGGAGCGTAATGCATTTAACCTTGTAATAGCGGCTCTGAAAAAATGGGTGATGATGCAGCCGGATATTGAGGAATGGGAGATTCTTTCGGCAGGGGAGATGCACCGTTCAATTCCGCTTGGAAACGGCAAAGAGCTTGTCTCCGTTGGAAAGCTTACAATTGAAGAATATGCGCGGACTTTGCAGGAAACTTACGCAGGAATTTCACTGATGTGTTCACCACATCCAAGTTATCCGCCACTTGAGATGTCGGTATTTGATGTAAAGACGATCACGAATACTTATGCGAATAAAGATCTTAAGGATTTCAATGATAACATGGTATCACTGGATAATATCAGTCCAATGAACATTGCAACACATCTGACTGAAATCTGTAAAGCTTACAGACCGCAGGTAGAACATGTGACAGCGAATCCATTATATGTAAAAAATGAGCATGTATTTGATTTTATAAAGGATATCAAGGAGATTCTTGGGTAAAAAATAATAGTTGTAGATAACTATAGAAAAGAGGTTCTATGACAGAGCAGATTGGAAAAGTAACGTTAGATTATACATTTTATAATGGACAGGATCAATATAGTGACGGGGACATCGAGAATGATCTGTTACAGCTTATTATGGAAGAACCAGACGTAGAGAAGATACTTGCAGAAGATGACCGGTGGCCAGTGTTATATCATTTTTCACCTGTCAGACAAAATATATTGGAGTGGTATCCTTTTAAAAAAGATGCATCTGTACTTGAAATTGGGGCAGGATGTGGAGCTATCAGTGGAGTACTTTGCAGAAATGCAAAGCATGTGACAAGTGTAGATCTTTCTAAACGCAGATCATTAATTAATGCAAACCGTAATAAAGAATACGATAATCTTACAATTATGGTTGGAAATTTCAATGATGTTGTTTTGAAAGAAAAGTATGATTATATTACATTGATCGGAGTATTGGAATATGCCGGTTATTACACGGATGATGAACATCCATTTGAAGCCTTTTTAAAAAAAATCAGTGGATATTTGAAAGAAGATGGAAAACTGCTGATTGCTATTGAAAATAAATTTGGATTGAAATATTGGGCAGGCTCCAGAGAAGACCATACTGGAAAATTTTTTGATGGTTTGGAAGGTTATATTGATACAGATAGTAAAGTGAGAACTTTTAGTAAAGAGGCGTTAAAGAAAATAATTACAGATGCTGGATATGGGAAAGCAGAATTTTATTATCCGTTTCCGGATTATAAATTCCCTGTACAGATTTTTTCTGATGAGTACCTTCCACGAGAAGATGATCTTAATATAGGTTTAGATACTTTCGATAATACAAGAATGATGCTTTTTAACGAAAACAGAGTCTATGCAAATCTTTTAAAAGAAAAAAAATTTGAATTTTTTGCAAATTCGTTCTTTATAGAAGTTACAAAATAGTGTGAGGTGATATCTTGAAGAAAATTTACTCAAAAATTACAAAAGAGAGAAGAAAACAGTTTCAGATAGAAACCTGCATAATGAAGGATGGGGAACAGAGACTGGTTGTAAAAAGAGCATTGGCAAAAGACGGAGTAGCACATATCAGGAAGATGTCTGATTATTATGAAAAAAATAAGGATGAAGGTATCCTGTGTCCATCCAAACTGATTTCAGAAAACGAGATCGCTTTTGAATTTTTAACCGGGGAGAGTCTTTGCAATACAATGTTGGAGGCTCTTGAGGATAAAGACGAAGTAAGATTTCTTTCTTTGCTTCGAATGTATGATGGAATCATAAGAAGCAATGTTAATATAGAAAGAAGAACATTTATGCCGGATGCACAATTTGTACAGGTGTTTGGCGAAGTTTCTTTCCCAGATGAGATGGAATGTGGAAAAGAAATGAATATCGATATGAGCTTTGATAATATCATAAAAGATCAGACTGACAGCAAATATAAAATTATTGATTATGAATGGGTATTTTCATTTCCAATTCCAGTGAAATTTGTAATATACCGTGCGGTGTCTGCTTTTTATACCAGAAATGGCAGTGCTATGAAAGATATCATGACAATCAATGAAATTTATGATTGCTTTGATATTACGGAAGAAGAAATTGTTATATTTGAAAATATGAATGAAGCATTTAATCAATATGTATATGGTGGGAAAAATGGCTATAACGCAAGCCTTATTGCTTACAAAAAAGAAGTATACGATGTGAAAAAACTGCTTCCGGAGGAAAACTTATTCTTACAGGTGTTCTTAAATGATGGAACAAACTATCTTGAAGACAAGGCAATTACAAATCATATTATAGGACAGAATGTAAAATTGAATATTCCGATTGAATTCACACAGGATGTATCAGAAATACGATTGGATCCATTAAATGTTTCATGTGTTTTGCAAAATCTCAAGGTGCAAATTGTGACAAAAGATAACAATGAATATGAAATTGAACATTATCGGCACAATGCCATCATAACAAAAGATCATGATTTTATATTTGCATCGGAAGATCCGCAGATCATATTTGAAAATCAATGGGAAAATAATGTCAGAGAGATCAAAATTGCATTTAGAATCAGGGAAGCAGGGTTGCAGGACAATCCGATACTCAGTGCACTTAGTGAGTTAAAATGTCATATGGACAAAGTAGAAAACGAACTGGAGTATATTAAGGGGACGAAAGTATATAAAACTTTATTAGAACGCAAAGTCGATAAAGTGTTAGGAGAAAATGAATGAAAAATGCAGCAGGAATATTGCTGGTAATTTATTTGTTTTTTTTAGTACCATTGTTAGCAGGTGCATTTATTGATGCAGCAGCAGGTGTAAAAAGGAGAAATATATCAAGCACATATGCAAATGGATTTGTTGCTATGCTTGGAATATTTTGGGGTGTTGCGGTACTTTTTTTATATCGTGGCTGTACATTAGAAAAACTTAGTATGGTTTGGATGCTTGCGACGATTACGATATGCGTGGCATCCATATTAGCAAATAAAAAAGCAATATATGGATGTTTTAAACATAAAAGAAAATCAGAAAATGGACACAAGACCGTAAAAATTGCCATGGTAGTATCCATAATAGCAATATTGTTTTCTGTAGTTTGTGTAAAACCACAGATGGAGCAGACAGTACAAACAGTAATGACATCAATTGATACCAATTCTGCATATATATATCAACCATATACTGGCGAGCAGTATCCTGCCACGCAGATGGAAAAGATATTTTCACCTTATGAGATGCTATATGCGGTCAATGCATGGGTTTCCGGATTACATCCGGCATTGCTGATAAAGGTAATACTTCCATTATTCATTTTACCATTTTTTATGTGCTGTTATTGGGAAATTGGAAAGTTCTTTTTTAAGCAGGAAAAAATGCAGGCAGTATTTTTAATAATTGTAGAAATTATCTATTATGTACCAATATATACAGCGGTAGAAACTCCGGTGACAGGCATATTCCGAAGCTGTTGGAATGGTAGTGTAATGTTGGAATGCTGCATTCTTCCATATGCGTTTTTACAAGTGATGCGTATGTTAAATTTCATGTATGGAGGAGAAAAAAATAAAGTATCCGATTGTGTAAAACATCCGGTTATGATGCAGGCAGTATTATTTATTATTTTATATCCGGCGGCACAATTGTTACATCACAAAGGCTGGTTTTATGTGTTCCTGATGATGTTGCTGATGATTCTTGTCTGGTTTGTAAGGAAGGGGTATAAATATGTCCGGGTTGTGGGAAGACATTAAAAATGCATATTTTTCTTACAATGGTATGGGAACAAATGTTTTTTTCCTTTTTGTTGCAATATTTTATTTCTTGATTATAAATAAAAAAAGACAAAGAAATTTGTTAATATATGAGATTTTTGGTATACTTTTTCTGATGACGCCGGGAATTGCAAATGGCATACTAAATATGAGCGGTCAGAACACAGATCATTGGATGGTCTATGGAATACTAAATATAGTAGCTGTTGTTGGAGTTGCAATGACAGACTATCTGATAAACATACCCACTAAGAAAGAAAAAATAATTGTCATAGTGATATATATTTTACTGCTCCAGGCAGGGATGGGATTAAATTATACGTCGCAGCATTTGGAATTTATCACGAATAGTTATAAAATATCAAATGAAGTCATGGAGATCGCTGAACAGTTGGAATTTGTAGAAAAACCAAGAGTTCTTGCACCGGAACAGGTGGCAGGCGAGCTTCGTGAATATGATACCAGATTTGCAGTTATTTATGGTGAAGGTTTATCTTTTACACAGGAGAATCTGGAACAGCTGCAGATGGAAACAGATTCCTATGGCTGCAATTGTCTGGTTATTAATTCTGAGTATGACAATATTGAATTTTTTAATAGCATTGGATTTAGTAAAATTTATAATACAGAACATTATGAAGTATATGCAAAATAATTTATAGAGAAAAGTGGCGGACTTATGAAAAACTTAGATAAAACATTATGGATCAAGAGAATATTTATGGTGCTGATGGATATTTGCATTGTAATATTGACAAGCATCACGGCATTGATTGTAAGATTTGAATTTAGTCTTTCGGCTGTACCAAAGTATTATATTGGTGTTGTATGGAGTTCATTGCCGGCAACGTTAGTGATCGCGATTATTGTATTTTATGTATTTCGTTTGTATAGCAGCCTTTGGGTATATGCAGGGGTAACCGAATTATTGTATCTTGCAGCAGCATGTATTGTAGATACGCTGCTCAATACAGTGACGATTCTTCTGAATTACAGAGATCAGGAGTATCCGCTGCCTAGAAGCTGGTATTTTATTTATGGAACATTATTATTGGCGTTTATGTTTATCAGCCGCTATTCTTATCGGGCAGTCAGAACTTTTTTTGGAAAAAAAGTGGATGAGAAGAATCTTAAGAGAGTGCTTGTAGTAGGTGCCGGAGAAGCAGGAAATTCAATTATCAAGGAAATTTCCGGCAGTCGTTTTGTGAATATGCATATTGTAGGTTTTGTGGATGATGATAAAAGCAAAATTGGAAAATATATGCATGGTGTCAAAGTCCTTGGAGATAGAAATGATATCATAGAAATTGCAAATGAGTATCTTGTAGATGAGATCATTATTGCAATTCCGACAGCGAGTGCAAAAGAGACAAAGGCAATTTTAGATATTTGTAAACAGACCGGCTGTGAATTAAAACGTTTACCTGGTATGTATCAGTTGGTAAATGGGGATGTCAGTATCAGCAAATTAAAAGATGTTGATGTAAATGATCTTTTGGGACGTGATCCGATCACGGTTGATCTTGATTCCATTATGGGATATGTTTCTGATAAGGTAGTTATGGTTACAGGTGGAGGTGGTTCGATTGGCAGCGAGTTATGCCGCCAGATTGCATCACACAATCCAAAACAGTTAGTGATCGTTGATATTTATGAAAATACTACATACGATATTCAGCAGGAATTAAAGAGAAATTATCCTGAACTCGATCTGGTTGTATTGATTGCTTCCGTAAGAAATACAAAGCGCATGGATCTGATTTTTGATAAATATCGTCCGGAGATCGTATATCATGCGGCAGCGCATAAACATGTACCGTTGATGGAAGACAGCCCGAATGAAGCAGTAAAAAATAATGTTTTAGGAACATGGAAAGTGGTTCAGGCCGCAGATAAATACAATGTAAAACGTTTTGTCATGATTTCTACAGATAAGGCAGTAAACCCAACGAATATTATGGGCGCTACCAAGAGAATCTGTGAGATGATTATTCAGACATACAATAATCGTTCTAAGACAGAATATGTAGCGGTTCGATTTGGTAATGTACTTGGAAGCAACGGAAGTGTGATTCCTTTATTTAAGAAGCAGATTGAAGCAGGGGGACCGGTTACTGTTACGCACCCAGATATTATCCGTTATTTTATGACAATACCGGAAGCAGTATCTCTTGTGTTACAGGCAGGAGCCTATGCAAAAGGGGGAGAAATCTTTGTTCTGGATATGGGAGAACCGGTTAAGATTGTAGATCTTGCAAGAAACCTGATACTTCTTTCAGGACATAAACCTGACGAGGACATCCAGATCGTATTTACAGGATTAAGACCAGGCGAAAAATTGTATGAAGAGATGCTCATGAAAGAAGAAGGCATGCAGGAAACAGCCAATAAATTAATTCATATTGGCAAACCAATACAGATGGATGAAGAGAAGTTTTTAAAACAGTTAGAAGAAATCAAAGAGCATGTGGTAGAAGAACCGGATGATATACGGGAATGGGTGCAGAAGATGGTGCCAACATACTCTATTCAGAATCGGTAGAACCAGAAAACAGGGAATCTAATATGGAAAAAATATGGGAAGTCATCTTAATTCTTGTGCTTGCAGGAATGGGATTTATTTTGCAGCTTGATAGGAAAAAGGAAAATGGAACAGATAAAACAAATTCTAAAAAATAAAAAAATATATCTTAGAGATTTTATTGCAATTATTGTAATATTTTTCCTATCGTTATTTGTAGAACAGGTATTATTACAGTGGAATTCGTTTAAAAACGAAAAATATGAGCAGACTTTTCAGGTGAGCGAAGTACAAAAGGCAGAGAATAAAGATGGAGAGACAACGTATGATTTTTTATTTGATGGAAGATATGTGAGCTCTATCTATTTGATTTATCAAAGCAAAACGGACATCAGTTCCAGAATGGAAGTGACATTCTATGATGGATATGGACAAAAAGAAGTGATGGAACTGGAAGATACTGCATCATTTTTGCTTGGAAAATCTGCAGTTTGGGTAGATCAGAAAGTTGACAGCCTGAAATTGACAGTGGAAAACAAAGATGCGGATAAGTTAAATTCAATAATATTTGTAAATCACACGGTATTTTCCTGGGCAAAGTTTCTGCTTGTATTTTCAGTATTGTTGCTAAGTTACTTATTTGTTTCTCATTGTACTTTTTTTGGAAAAAGACCCGAATGGATGTACGCAATGGTATCAGTTGCATTAGGAACGGTGATTATCTTATCAGCACATCATTCATTTGATTCATGGGATGAACAGATTCATTATAATATAGCATATACAGACTCCTGGGTATGGAATTATATGGAGTACAGTGATGCTGTGATGTCAAATGTAGAAATGCGCGTACCAACAGGGGACACGTTAGAGGAAGAACAATGGATAGGAGAATGGCTTAATCAGGCAAATGATACCGTTGTATTATCATCACAAAAAGGTAGATTTCTCAGATATGGACAAAGGGCTTATCTTCCACAGATATTAGGACTTGGATTAGGAAGAACACTGGGATTGTCTTATGTAGCAACAGTATTTTTAGGAAAGTTTTTTAATTTACTGTTTTGTACAGCTGTCGTTACGTGTGCGATTCGTTTCAGCAAGTATGGAAAACGTACATTGATGTGTGTTGGGTTGCTGCCGACAACGGTATTTCTTTTTTCGTCATTTACATATGATGCATTTGTGATAGCACTTTTAATGTTGGGCATAGCATTGTTTGTAACAGAGTACCTGAGTGAAGAAAAAATTCAAACAAAACGGACGATGGTATCTATTCTTGCTATGGTTGTGGGATGCTTTTCAAAGGCGGTCTATATTCCATTTTTGGCATTATATTGGCTTATGCCGAAGGACAAGTTTTATAGCAGGAGACAAAAGAATCTGTTTAAAGCAGGAATCTTTGTCTTATTAATATTAATGTTTGCGTCCTTTATACTGCCGTTAATAGGTAATGTTACAAGCGGAGCAGAGGTAGGAGATTACCGTGGAGGAGATACGAGCCAGACAAGTCAGTTATCTATGATTTTGGGATATCCGTTGACGTATACAGGAGTTTTGTTGAAATCACTTGGAACAACGTTTGCATCTTATTTTATTGGTTCCAAAGTGCTTGCAAATTTTGCATACCGTGGAATCTATGATGGAATAGGATATTTTGTAGTACTGCTTACGATGTTGTTTACATTTGTGACCGATTTTGGAATGACAGAAAAAACATATGATGCACAGATGAAAAGAAAAATATTGATGATGAAAATATGGAATGCAGTATTAATATTTGGAACAGCATGTCTGGTCTGGACGGCATTATACCTGGATTTTACACCGGTAGGGTCGATGGTAATTAACGGAGTATCACCAAGATATTATTTGCCGCTGATCTTTCCACTGAGTCTCATTTTTATAAACCAAAAAGTGAGATGCAGCATGAAATTAGAGAATTATCAGAGTCTTATAGCGTTTTTAATGCTGATAGGCACAGGTATATCTATTTATTGTCTGATGCTTGCATAATTGCAGATACATGAAAGGAATCAAAAAGATGAAACAGTTTACAATTTCACAGAAAATTTATATGGGAGTGAAAAGGGTAATTGACATTTTATTATCTGCTCTGGCATTAATTCTGTTATCCTGGTTGTTTTTGATTTTATGCATTGCGATTAAAATTGATAGTAGAGGACCAATCCTTTTTAAACAGAAAAGGGTTGGAATCCATAAGACACACTTTATGATCTACAAATTCAGAACTATGAGAATTGATACGCCAAAGGATATGCCGACTCATATGCTGGCTGATCCGGAACAGTATATTACAAGAGTAGGGAAATTTTTAAGAAAAAGCAGTCTGGATGAATTGCCGCAGATCATCAATATCCTTATGGGAAAGATGAGTATTGTTGGACCAAGGCCAGCTTTGTGGAATCAGTATGATTTGATTGAAGAACGTGATAAGTATGGTGCGAATGATGTAATGCCGGGACTGACCGGATGGGCGCAGATCAACGGACGTGATGAGTTGGAGATAGATGTAAAGGCAAAACTGGATGGAGAGTATGTGAAAAAATTTGGATTCATAATGGATCTGAAGTGCTTTTTTGGAACGATCACAGCAGTTTTGTCACACAAAGGTGTTGTGGAAGGTGGAACCGGAGAAATGCATAAATAGCTAGTAGCAGCGGATAAAAAGACATGCTGGGTTATTTGAGGGAAAATAATGGGAAAACAGATTTTGATAACCGGAACCAACAGTTATGTTGGCACTTCATTCAAACAGTATATAGAGAAAAAAAATGGAAACATGCCGTTGGAAGACCGATGGCATGTTACATTTGTTTCTGTGAGAAATTCAGAATGGAAGAAAATGGATTTTTCGAAATATGATACGATTCTCCATGTGGCTGCAATTGTACATCAGAAAGAGCAGCCGGAAATGGAGGCACTCTATTATGCAGTTAATACAAAATTGACAGAAGAACTTGCGGATAAGGCAAAGGCAGAGCGGGTTCGTCAGTTCGTTTTTTTAAGTACGATGAGTGTTTATGGAATGACAATGGGACAGATTACAGAAGAAACAGAATGTACACCGATTACTTTTTATGGAAAAAGCAAGCTTGCCGCAGAACGGTACTTATGTGAGCAAAGAAGTGATACATTCAAAGTAGCAGTTATCAGACCTCCAATGATTTATGGGAAAGCTTGTACCGGAAATTATGCTTCATTGGAGAAGCTGGCGGGCAAGATACCTGTTTTTCCGAGAGTGAGCAATGAGAGAAGCATGATATACATCGAGAATTTGTGCGAGTTCTTATATCGGATTATAAGAGGAGATGCAGATGGTATCTATTGCCCACAAAACAGCCAATATGTGAATACATCAGATATGGTAGCACGGATCGCCGAAAGCTATGGAAGAAGTATATGGCTCGTTCCGGGATTCGAGTGGATCATCGGTAAGCTTACCGGAAGAGTTAACATATTCTCAAAGGTTTTTGGCAGCCTGACTTATGACCGGAAACTATCATTTCCGGAAGAGGTGGGAGAGTATGAAGTGGTGGATTTTCTGGAGAGTATAAAAAAATCTAAGGAGTCATTATGAAAAGAATAGGTGCTGTGATTGTAACACTAATATTTTTTATTGTGCTGGCGTATAATGCGTACTATGCTCCATTGCCGGATATTAAGGTAAGTAATACAGAGACGGTTATCATTCCGGGAGTGGAAAAAGAATACACTTTTTTGTTTTTAACAGATATGCATATGGCTATTAAAACGAAACAAGATCTGGGCGCTTCTCTGGGTGATGCAGATGAAAGAATGAAGGCGTTTGTCAATGAGGAAGGAATACTTTCGTCTACACAGTTTACAGAATGGATTGCATATGCCAACCGCTTGAAGCCGGAAGGTGTATTAATGTGTGGCGATATGATAGATTATTATTCGCAGGAAAATGTTGAATTTTTAGCTGACAATCTTCAGAAATTAAAAGTTCCTTATTTGTACGTGTTGGGAAATCATGAGATGTATTCACCGTGGAATGAAACGATTGCAGAAGATGCGGAGATATATCATTTGTTCAGAGAGAATAACACAGCATTTCAAGCATGGGAATTTCCGGAGTTTACAATATGTGCAGTAGATAATCAATCATATCAGGTAGCACCTGAGGCACTGGATGCAATGCAAAAGGAGATAGAAAAGGGTAAGCCAATTATTTTGCTGGCACATGTTCCATTTTACACATCACAGATAGAAACTTTAAAGGAAGCTTCTATTAATACATGGGGAGTGCCACTGATTATCGGTGAGGGAGCAAGAGATACTACAGAGGTTACAAGAAAATTCATGAAAATGGCATTTTCAGATGAAAGCCCTGTAGTGGCAGTTTTTACAGGAGATAATCATTTTTATTATAAGGGAATGCTTACTGATAAAATAGAAGAATGCGTGATAGATCCAAGCTTTGCAGGAAACGGCACTATTATTAAAATTAAAGCGAAGGAGTAATAGTTTTAAAATATGAGTAAAATATCCGTATTGATGTCTGTTTATAAAAAAGAAAATCCAGAATATTTAAGAGCGTCATTAGAAAGTATATTAGTTCAGACGAGGACTGCAGATGAAATTCTTCTGATCGAAGATGGACCTCTGACACAGGAATTATATCAGGTAGTGGCGGAGTATCAGAAAAAATGTGATTATCTCCATGTGCATGCTATGGAACAGAATGTTCAGCTTGGTCGTGCACTGGCAAAAGGAGTGGAATTATGCCAATATGATCTGATCGCAAGAATGGATACAGATGATATTGCGATGCCGGATCGATTAGAGAGAGAGGGGGCATATATGGAAGCACATCCTGAAGTGGATGTGGTAGGTGGTGCTATCCGGGAATTTAATGATGAAGGAACCATAGACCGCGTCAAGAATATGCCAAAGACTCAGGAAGAAATTTTAGAGTATGTGAAAGTGCGTAATCCATTAAATCACATGACAGTTATGTATAGGAAAGATTCTATTTTAAAAGCGGGAAATTATAAACATTTTCCATTTCTGGAGGACTATTCTCTATGGAGCAGGATGTTGTCACAGGGATATCAGTTCCGGAACATGGAAGATATACTTGTCCGGGCGAGAACAAGCATGGGATTAGTAAAGCGAAGAAGTGGATGGGCTTATTACAAGGATTTTCAAAAACTTAGAAAACAGCAGCACGAGCTGGGAATTACAAATACGTTTGAATATATAAAGGCGCAGGTTGGAACTTTTGTTGTACTCATGATGCCGGGGTGGATGAAGGAGTACTCATATAAGAGATTTTTGCGCAAATCTGAATAACTAAGAAAAAATTCATAGAAAAATTCTTTTGTGTAAAGAAAATTATGCTATAAATGCTTAAAGGGTAAGGCATAAATGGAGGAAAAAAATCATGCGTGAAGCCCGTGTGCTGGAGATCATTGGGAAACGCCCGGTAGGAGGTGTCGGAACCGTGATGCTCAATTATCAGAGACATATGAATATGGAACGCGTCCAGATGGATTATCTGATTTTCGGAGAGCAGGAAGAGACATTTGATAAAGAAGTGAAAAAACTTGGCTCAAGAGTCTATACTTATCCGGCATTGTCCGGCAGACAGATGAGACAGACAAAGAAATATTTTGAGCAGTTTTTTTCAGAACATCACAGAGAATATGATATTGTTCATCTGCATGCACCCTACATTGCATTTTTATGTCTGCCAGTTGCTGCAAAGTATGGAATCAGTCATCGAATTGTACATAGCCATGCAACTGTATATGCGGAGAGTAAAGGAAAAGCGGTGCGGAATAGAATGCTTTGGAGCATATCTCAAAAGTATATTACCGATCGGATCGGATGCTCGCAGGCAGCAGGAGCGTTCCTTTTTGGCAAAAAAGATTATACTGTGTTAAAAAATGCGATCTGCTGTGATGAATATGCTTATAACGAAACAGCAAGAAATGAAATCAGAACACAGTATGAGGCAAAAGATAAGCTTGTTATTGGAAATGTAGGCCGTTTCAGTCAGCAGAAAAACCAGATGTATCTGGTAGATATTTTTTCGGAGATACGAAAAATCCACAAAGACAGTGTATTATGGCTGGTGGGAGATGGCGAACTTCGACCACAGATTGAGGAGAAAATAAAACAACTTGGGTTGATAAATTCTGTAAAAATTTTCGGAATGGTGGATAACACAGGAGAGTTATATCAGGCAATGGATGTCATGGTCATGCCATCTTTATTCGAAGGGCTGCCAATGACTGGCGTAGAAGCACAGGCATGCGGTCTGCCATGTGTGTTTTCTGATACGATCACCAGGGAAGTGGATGTGATGGGCAGTCCATTCCTGTCGCTGGAGGAAAGTAAGGCAGAATGGGCGAAGACAGCGGTAAGAGCGGCAGGACGCTATAAAGAAAGCGGAAAGGCAAGACGAAGTTTTGGAAAAGAGCTTGCAGAACATGGATTTGATATCCGTGTGGAGGCGGAACGTTTAGAAGAAATGTATGTTGGAATGATGTGAGACATACAGAATATAAAGGCATAAATATGAGGAAATAATATATGACAAAGAAAATGTTTCAGATTTCCAGAATATTGATGGTAGTGCTTACGATTGGTGTGTGCCTGACTTTATTGTTAGATGGACGTGTCATGATATTGGATAAGCATATCTATCTTAGATGTATGTTGGAATTTGCCAGCTTGACATTATTTTTAATAATTTCCAGATTATATGAAGCAAAAAGAAAGATATTTAGCACAGGATATTTATTCCTGATGATCAATGCTTTTATAAACGGAACCATATGTCCCTGCTATTACACGGACAGCCGTTTGCTCAGAGATGAGCGGGATAATTATTATATGCCCAATGATCATTTCATGATTTATATGAAGGTGTATTTTATATTAATGTCTATTATTCTGGTTTATTTGTTGTGTTTAAAGCATACAACTAATGAGATAAAAAGGTATGATTTTATAGAATATAAGGACACAGATGATTTTGCTATACTTGCAGGCAGTGTTCTGTTGGCACTTCCGGTCATGGAAATGACAGGGACAAGTGGTGTTATGTTAATGACACCGGTTTTGTGTTATTTCTTTGGCAGACTGATGTATTCGAAATTCAGTTTATCTCAGAGTATATTTTGCTTTATTGGATTGTTGCTTGGAATATATGGAATTTATCGGATTTTAGATCAGAGATATCTGGTAATTCAGTATGCAATGCCAGTAATATTAGTGTTCTTAGTGTTTGTAGCAGTGAATGATGACAGAAGAAAAGGAAAGAAAGTTGTTCCTTTAATGATACTTGGAATTATTGCAGTGCTGCTTTATGGTATGCTGTCTGAAATTGTAAAGTTAAATCGATATTGGAATGGAAATTATAATCTATTATATGAATTGACAAATTTCCAGAGTTACATTGATTTTGGTGCTAATCAGTTTTATCGAATTTTTGGTATCTGGACAGAACTAGGCGGTAATATTATAGATTTTGTCCATAAAAATGGATTCTTCTATGGTATTACCTATGTGAAATTTCTGGCACCGTATTTTGGATTTGAATATGTTAGTCTGCCTGCCATATCAGCAAGGTACATTCAGGCATCTTATGCACAGCCCGGCTTGATTGCAGAAGGATATGCAAATTTTGGAATTATTGGATCGGTTGTAAATATGTTGATTCCATTTCTGCTGGCAGAGTACTTTTTAAATTTATTTTTAAAAAAAAGGGATGGATTGTCAATTTGTCTGATGACAATTCCGTTTGTGAAGATACTTTTGGATGGAGGGACTATTAATTCCATTATTGTGGGGATTGGAATTTGTATTTTACCATTTAGTATTTATTTACTGTTGAAAATTTTTAATATAAATGTAAAGACTGTTGAAAATATCAGAATCAGAGTATTTAGGAAGAAAAAGAGACAACTGCAAGGACGGAAGAGCAATGGAGAAAATAACAGTAATCATTCCAGTATATAATGTAGCATCTTTTCTGGAGCGGGCATTAAAAAGCATAACATGTCAGACATACACGAATCTGCAGATTCTGTTAATTGATGACGGCTCAACGGATGAAAGCGGAAAAATCTGTGATGACTGGGTGAAAAAAGATAGCAGAATACAGTGTGTCCATCAGGAGAATGCAGGTGTATCTGTTGCGAGAAATCATGGACTGGATCTTGCAGTTGGGGAGTACATCATGTTTATTGATGCCGATGACTGGGTAGAACCTGAAATGATAGAAAGTTTGCATGAACTGATTCTTAAGCATCAGGCAGGTGTAAGTGCCTGCAGATATGTGGAGTCTCATCAGACAGAATTTCTGAGCAGGGATGAAAAAAAAGATGGACAGGTTACCATTGCGGAAGGTCAGGTGGAAGCAGGAATTCAGCTATTGTTACCATGGTCTGTATATTGTAAATTATATAGAGCAGATTTATTACATAATATTCGATTAAAGAAATACAAAATAGCGGAAGACCTGTTGTTTAATACAGACATTATCTGTGAAGGTAAGCTCGATAAAGTAGTGTTTATCGATATTCCGTATTACCATTATTTTATCAGGGATGACAGTGCGATCCGCCAGGAATACCAGAAAAAGTATATAGATGGTGTGAAGGTAGAAGAAAACTGCTACGACAGACTGATTCAGATCTCGCCACGTTTTGGTGATATTAATATTGTCGGTTGTTCGGTCAGTATGCTGTTCGAGCGTATAGCAGAGTTGTCACATGCGGAACGAAAAAAGATACAGGAAGATTTCAGATGGTGCAAGAAAAATGCCAAAGAATATAAAAAGGCATTATTGAATGTATCAGATAGACACAGAAAAATATCTGGAGTGCTGAAAGTATATGTACCAGATTTATATCTATGGACATTGATTATACGGAAAAGGAAGAATAAATGAGCAGAGAAGACGAATTGATATCAGTTGTTGTACCGGTATATCATGTGGAAACATATATAGAACGCTGCGTGGAATCCTTATTGCAGCAGACATATTCCAATCTGGAAATTATTCTCGTAGATGATGGCGGAGATGACAGATGTCCCCAGATATGTGATGAGTATGCGAAAAAAGATGCAAGAATAAAAGTGATCCACAAGAAAAACGGAGGTCTTTCTGATGCCAGAAATGCAGGTATGAGAGCAGCTTCGGGAAAATATCTTGCGTATATTGACAGTGATGATTATATTCAGCCGGATACTTACGAGAAAATGATATATGCTCTGAAAAAAGAGAATGCTGATATTGCAGTATGCAATTATGAAGCTGTGACAGACCAGGGGCAGAGTATTACCGAGAAGAACCAGAAAATGGATATTAAGGACAGAACCTATTCATCACAAGAGGCAATCAGTAATCTCTGCGGACCGAATTATCATTATTGGGTGACTGCCTGGAATCGATTATATAAGATAAAGATTGCAAGAGAGATCAGCTTTCCGGTCGGAAAAATACATGAAGACGAATTTACTGCACATTTATTTTATGATAAAGCAGAAAAAATTGTGGGAATCTCGGAGCCGTTGTATAAATATGTAATTCGCGAGAACAGTATTATGACAAAGAAATACAGCGTGAAGAATCTGGCATATGTGGAAGCAGTGAATAACAGAATAGAATATTGCATGGAACATGGACTGGAAGAAGTTGGGCGGGCGTTCTTACGGTGGATGTCGCGTTATCTTATGAATGTATATGATAAACTTGATATAAAAGATAAAGAGGTCAGACAGACCTATGATAAATATGTGGAGATGTATCTGAAATTATATCATTCCATCAAGGAGAAACATAAATTGGATACGAAAACAAAAGCAGCAACATTTATGCTGGTTCATACTCCAAAACTGGCAAGTTATATATCAAGGAAAATTTTGAAGTAAAAGGAAAACGGAGAAGCATATGAAAAAAATATGTCTTGTTGTAGGAAATACATTGCCTGTACCGGCAGTGATGGGGGGAGCTGTTGAAGAACTTATCACAATGCTGCTTGATCAGAATGAAATAGAGCAGAAAGCAGAATTTATTATTTTCTCAAGAGAGAATAAAAAGGCAGAAAGGGAAGCAAAAAAGTATAAGTATTCCAGAATTATTTATATTCCAGACGATACTGTTCTGGATAAGGTAAATAACAGAATCAGAAGATATGCTTCCAGTGTGCTGAAACCAGGAACCTTGTTGGATTCCGGATATTATCGCAAAATTTACCATATTCTGAGGAATATCAAATGTGATGCAATCGTCTGTGAGGGTGGTCTTTATCATGAATTTCGTCAGTTCGCAAAGAAATTTGGAAAAGAGAAAACTTATCTGCACATTCATCATCATGTAATGGCAGATCCTGAATATGATGAAATCTTTGGAAATATTATTGCGGTCAGTGAATTTGCAAAAAAAGAATGGCTGCGTACTACAAAACAGAAAAAAACGGGTGCGCATGTTGTTTATAACTGTGTGAATGAGGCAAAATTTAATAAAAAAATAACAGTTGAGCAGCGAAATAAGCTTAGAGCACAGTTAGGTCTGAAGGAAGATGACTTTGTAGTTTTATATTGTGGAAGAATACAGGAAGTAAAGGGAGTCCGGGAATTATTACGGGCATTTGCAGGGATAAAAGAGCATAATTGCAGGCTATTGATCATTGGAAATGCTGATTTTGCAGTAAATACGAAGACACCTTTTTTAAAGGAAGTAGAAGAATTGGTGCAACAAGATACTGACAGAATCAGATTTACCGGATATATTGAGAACGCAGAATTATATCAGTATTATCAATGTGCAGATATGCAGGTCGTTCCATCTATGTGGGAAGAGGCTGCCGGACTGGTAGCGATTGAGGGAATGTTATCAGGTCTTCCATTAGTCGTAACAAAATCTGGCGGATTAGTGGAGTACGCGCCAAAAGAAGTTGCCATGCAGATAGAAAGAAACGGAATTGTAGAGAATCTCAAAATGGCAATTGAAACGGTTATGGACAATCCGGTTGAACGAAGAAAAATGAGTGAAGCATCTGAGAAGCGAGCAAAAGATTTTACCAGAAGCAGATTTTATAACAGCTATCTGAAAGTATTCGAATAGAATACAAGAGAGGAATGGATAACTATGAAAGTTGGTATTTTAACATTTCATAATGCGCACAATTATGGAGCGTCTTTACAGGCATATGCGTTAAAAATGTGCATACAGCAGATGGGGCATGATGTGACAATTGTCAATTATCGGAATCCGAAAATAGAAGGACAGTATCCCCAAAAATTAAGACCAAAATTTACAAAAAAAATTTTGAATCCGAAAAACTGGAAGCAGTTTGTCTATGATACAATTCGTGGAATTTATGGACAGAAGGCATGGAACCGTCAATGGAAAGCATTTGATCAATTTATCACGGAAGAATTACTAGACAATGACAGGCGGTTAATAGGAGTAGATGGGTTTGAGTGTCTGCATAAAGATGCTTATATTCTGGGAAGCGATCAGATTTGGTCAAGTTTTTTGACGGGAAAATTGGATCCTGTCTATTTTGGTGAGTTTAAGAAAAAGGAAAGAATTATTTCCTATGCGGCAAGCCTTGCAAATGGTAAAATAGCAGAGAGTGAGGAAGCTGCATTTGTGAAACTGTTGAAGAATGTAGACGCAATTTCTGTTCGGGAAGAAAAACTGGCAGAGCAGTTACGACAATTGACAGGAAGAGAAGTGTCAACGGTTGTAGATCCGACATTATTACTTAAGGCAGCTGATTATGAGAAAATTATGACAACGGAGAGGAAACTTCCAGATGGTAAACTTCCAACAGAGGAAAAATATGTATTCGCATATTTTGTAGTTGAGGAAAAGGCTGTGGAAGAATGTGCGAAGAAAGTTGCCAGAAAGCTGGGATTGCAGTTGATAGAACTGCATTATTATCATATGCCAGAGAATAGTGAAGCGAATCAGTTTGCAGATTTTGGACCAGCAGATTTTCTGGCCTATATAAAGAATGCGGAAATGGTCATCACTAATTCATTTCACGGAACTGTATTTTCAGTTATATATAGAAGACCATTCTACAGTGTATATAAGAAAAATGGCAGGGTAGATAATTTACTGGAATTTCTTCAGATATCAGAAAAACACGTATCCAGCGCGGAAGAAATCGACGAGATAACAGAGATTGATTACGAGGATGTGCATAAGAGACTGGCAGAGTACAGAGAATCATCCTTACAGTTCTTACGAGAAAATTTGAAATGAGGACAAGACAATGGTTTTCAATTTTGAGCAAAAACCAGGACAGACGTTAGAAAAAAAATGTATGCAGGAACAGATTACGCCAAGAGTATCTATTGTTACGCCGTATTATAATTCGGGTCGGAATTTTGAAGAAACTTATCGATGCGTTATAAATCAGACAATGCGGGAATTTGAGTGGATTATTATGGATGATGGAAGCTCCAGAAAAGAGGATATTGAATTGTTAGAGCGTCTGGGAGAATCAGATACCAGAATCCATGTGTTTCACCAGAAAAACGGAGGTCAGTCTAAGGCAAAAAATGAGGCTGTGAAGAAGACGATGACAGACATTGTTGTGTTTTTAGACGCAGATGATCTCGTGGAACCATTTTATATAGAATATCTTTACAAGGCTTTGCAGGAAGAACCCAATGCCGGATGGAGCTATATGGATCTGGTAGGCTTTGGAAGTGAGCAATATGTATGGTGCAAGAAGTTTTCGGCAGGTAGAATGACATTTAATAATATTCTTGTCAATGCAGCAGCATTTCGTAAGGAACAGTTTCTTGCAGTTGGTGGCTTTTCTGAGATTGCAAAGCACTATGATGAGGACTGGGCGTTATATCTGAAATTGATGAGTAAAGGTGTATATCCGGTACATGTTCCAATGATTGGTTTCTGGTATCGTAGAAGTGCAACTGGTATGCGGAAAACCGTAAGAAATAATGTTTCTATGAGAGAAAAATCGGATCGGTATATTGCAGAACTTGCAAAGCATGTAGATATCAGTCTTAGAGAGAAAATCTATAAAGGAACTCTTCCAGATTGTGCCATCAAGAGCGAATACAGCAGAAGTGACAGTATGATCGCAAAAATGTGTACAAACAGAGGAGGACTCAAGCTGGTAAAATGGGTATATGGAAAAAGAGGTTAAATTGACTTCTATATAGATATAAACTATACTGAAAAGACAGCAATGCAGAGAAAGGTAATTGTTTATGAGTGACAATAGGAAAGAAAATAAAAAAGAAATAGATCTGGAATTAAAAGATATTCTGCTTGAATTTTTGCGTAGATGGAAAATAATCGTTTTATTTTCGATTATTTTTGGACTCATATTCGGTGCAATGAGATATCGGAAAGACTATGCAGCAGCACATACACCAGCACCGGAAGTAAAGAATACAACTTTGGAAGATGCATATGCAGATCTGGACAAAGATCAATATGAGCGTGTAATCCTTGCTGTTTCATTGAAGGCTGCAATAGATTCCAAAAGTCTTTATATGAATGAATCAGTGTTGATGAACATTAATGCACATGCAGAGGATGCCGTGATTTTACAGTACTCAGTAGAAGGAGCTGAAGCGGAAAACATTGTAAATAGTTATGTTAATTATATTAACAGTGGAAGTATTGTTTCTGATATTAATAAAGAGGGAGTTCATGTAGCAGAGGGTTATCTGTCAGAATTGATAGAAGTTCTTCCAAATCAGACAGAGGATGCAATGAAAAACTTTACAGTGAAAGTAATGAATTCTGATGCTGAAAGCGTTGGGTTATTGGCGGATGCCGTGAATGATCAATTAACGACATATGCTGCAAAATTAAATGAGAATAATCAAACGCATATTCTCAATCTGGATAGTAGAAAACAGGTTCAGATTATAGATGAGGCACTGGCAGAAAAACAGGATGCATATGCACAGGAGACAGAAGATCAGCAGAATAAACTTGCATCAATTAAGGCCGATATGAATGCAAATCAGCTTCGTGTATATCTGGATATGGAGAAAGACATTTTTATCTGGGGAGATGACGAAGAGGAACAGACAGAAACAGCAGAAGATAGCGTTTCAGGTACAGAGGTTGTAAAAGTATCAATTAATAAGAAACAGATTATGATCGGTGCAGTGGCAGGCGCAGCAATTGCAGTTGTGTATATTTTCCTGGCATACCTTCTTAGCACACGTATACGTACGAAGGATGAAGTCGAGAGCATTTATCAGACAAGGCTATTAGGAACAGTCAGAAAAGAGGAAAAAGATCACCCAATCGAGAAGTTTGTATGGAAGTTAGAGAACTTTGGACATAAGAAGCTTTTATATGAACAGCAGGTTCAGATGCTGATTTCCAATATCTATATAGCATGCAGGGATAGAAAGACAGATAGTATATATCTGTCAGGCAGTATTTTAGAAACTGTAGACAAAGATTTATTAACGATGTTGGAAGCGGGGTTGAAACAGAAAAATATTCACGTTGTCTTTGGAGATGCGATAAACTACAATGCAGAAGAACTCCTTCGTGCAGCAGAGGTGGGATCCGTTATCTTCATTGAGAGAAGAAGAAAATCATACTATTCTGAAATTTTAAGTGAGATGCAGCTTTGTGATGCAAATAATATTCAGATTCTTGGAATGATCATGTTAGAAAATTAGGGAGTTGCAGGAGAATGGATACATCCTATTTATACTCGTATAATGCAGAGCGTTATCAAAAACTGGCAGAGCGAAAGTTGCCATGCAGGGAGAAATTGAATACAACAGAGGTGGAACAGGGGTATCTTTTGCCAAATCGATTTGCAAAAAACCGTCTGTTTGGTTGTGGAGGAGTGCTTGATGCGGAAAAAAATTATGTGAAAGCATCTGAAATGAATGCGTATGCAAAATATGCAGTTCCGGTCACAGCGCAAGATGAAAAAGAAATTTATCTGGGAGAAGGATACACCATTGATGATAATAAAGTTGAATATCTGGACGAAGAAATAATATATCTGGGTTATATTAATAATCATTGGGGACATTTTCTGATCGATTGTTCTACCAGATTGTATTATTATCTTGAACATATGGATGAAAATCATAAGTATGCATTTCTTGTGAATGAGAATGAAGATTATCAGGCAATAGCTCCGATCAGGCGCTTTTTTGAATTATTGGGAATAGCGGAGTGTCTGATTTTCATTCATAAAGTTACCAGATGTAAGAAAGTGATTATCCCAGAACAGGGTTATATGATTAATGCATATTATTCAAAACAGTTTCTGCATGTATTCGAAAAGGTGGCAGAGAGCGTTGATTGCAGCAGGTATCCATCTTATGAGAAAGTTTATTATTCCAGAAAGCAGTTTAAAAAGGCAAAAGGGACGGAAATAGGGGAGAATATTTTATTAGACCTCTTTTCTAAGAATGGATTTACGATTATCTCTCCGGAACAGTTGACACTGGATGAGCAGATTGCAGTCGTGCGCAATACAAAACTTTTGTGTGGAATTATTGGAACACTTGGTCATAATATGCTTTTCGCAAAGCCGGAACAACATATGATTCTGGTGAATAAGACACACAATATAAATGTTGCACAGATGGATATTAATAAGATGAAGAATCTTGATATGACATATATTGATTCATATCTGGCAGAATTTCCATCTCTGATAGGAAATGGACCTTTTCTGATTACATACAGTGAAAAGCTAAATCAGTATGTAGAGAGGCATAATTGGAAGAAACCGGCAGAAGATGTGATCAGAGAAACAGTATTAAAAAGAAATTTACAAGAATATGAGGAAATGTACCGAAGCAGAAACCTTAAGAATCTGCGGTTGGTATATGAAAAGAACCCGGACAGATTTGATTATTTTGCACCGGATCATCTTTTAGAACTTGAGATGCGGTTTTATCATCTGGAACATCCTGCGACGATGAGAGAAAAAATCTTTTATCAGTATAATCGGGTAAAGAGAGCGTTTCGTAGAATCGTGAAACGATAATGGAGCATATACGGAATGATTATGATCATAAAGGCGATAGGAGTCCTGTTTTTAGATATAGCCATATATTATGTAATAGGTACTGCTATCACAGAGAGATTTAAAAACAGAATAAAAAGGAATGTAGCATTTCACATAATTATAGGGTTTATTGTATACCAGATTATTTTTCAGGTTTGTGCGATTCCCTTCATTTGGTTGAAGCGGAGTCTGACAGAATTAACATTTGTATGGACTGCATTGATAACAGTCATCGTAATTGTGGCGGTGGTGAAAGCAAGAAAACGGATTCCAGAAGATTTTTGTTTTGTGAAAAAAATATTAAAAGAACACAGACTGCTTATGGGTATAACTATAATAGCAGTCCTTATCGTATGCTGGTATGCAACACTGAATGGGGAATTGAATGATGATTCTCTGTATTATATTGGTGTTGTAAATACAACAGTAACAACAGATACGATGTTTCAGTATAATGCTTATACAGGTGTTGCAATGCCGTCCCATTATTTCAGGCGTGTACTGGTAACATTTGAAATTAATGCAGCAGTTGTGTGCAGGATATTTGGGGTACATCCAATCATTATCATGAGGATATTCAGAGGAAATCTGAATGTCATATTGACAGCACTCACGATTGCATTGATTGGAACAACTGTTTTCTGTGATGAAAAAACGGTAGAAAAGTCGGCAATACTTGTCTGTGTTTCAATGGCTCTTTACTTTATAGCAGATAGTACAATGTATAGTAATGCTGCATTTTTTTTGAACAGAACATATGAAGGAAAAGCTTATGCAGGAAATGCGCTCATTTATTTCATGGTTTATCTGTGCATCTGCCTGATGCAGACGAAGAGAAAGTCATATTTACTGTTGATAGGATTATTAATATGGGGATGTTCTGCAATATCATCCACAGCAGCTATGGTCAGTATAGCAGGTGCAGGTACGATGCTTTTAGCTTATCTGATATCCAGAACTTTTAATACGAAAGCCAGAAAGATGTGAACAGGAAAATGATAGGAAAATGATAGGAAAATTAATAAAAAAATACAAAGAAATTATCATGTATCTGATATTTGGTGTGCTTACAACTTTGGTGAACTGGTTTTGTTATGCATTTCTGACGAAGAGTGGAATGGAAATGAATATAAGTAACTGTATCGCTTGGCTTGTTGCAGTATTATTTGCTTTTATTACAAATAAAGTGTTTGTATTTGAAAGTAAAAATATGGAAATGAGATTTGTATGCCGGGAACTTATAAAGTTTGTAGGTGCAAGACTTGCAACGGGAGCCATAGAGATTCTCGGACTGCCATTGCTCTATTATATCGGTATGAAACAGAGTTTGTTTGGGGTGGAGGGATTTGTGGCAAAAATAGTTGTCAGTGTTGTAGTTGTTTTATTGAATTACGTATTCAGTAAACTCTTTATTTTCAGAATAAAAAAGGAAAATTAAGTTTGTATGGAAGGTGTAAATAGAGTATGGAAAGTCGTACAACAGTATAATGGTCAGTCAATCATCCCTATTATTATTTTGATAGGTATTCTTTTTTTGGTAGTCAGAGAGAAAAAAAACACAAACTATCTGATCGTATATCTTGGCGTACTTCTTCTTACTTTTAATGAGGTAACCTATTATCTTATCCGGAAATTGGGAGAAGGTATGACCTATTACCGCTTTCTCTGGATGATTCCTATGGTAATTATAAGTGCGTATGTCATAATGAAGTTGTTCGAAACGATAGACAGCCGGAAAAGAAAGGTTTTTGCGGCAGGCATATGTGCTTTATGTTTTGCAATGACATCGGGAATCAGCATGCAACAATTTTTTCAATTTCCGGAGAATATCTATCAAATGCCACAGAATATGGTAGACGTATGCGATATTATTGAGAAGGACAGGCAGGAGAAAAGCCCGGTTACGGTGCTTGCAGATAATTCGATTATGTATGGGATACGTGAATATAATGCGAATATCCAGAAAGTTATGGAAGGAGATGACGGATACTTATGGAATATGCTTGAAAGCAATAATTGTGATGTGAGCGGCTTTCTTGGAAAAGTAATTATCAGTCAGGCTGATATCGACTATATTGTCATTCCGAATAAAAATAATGCTTCAGCTGCAATGCTAATGAGTGCGGGAAGTTCTTATATTGGAAGCAGTCAGGATTATGCTGTTTATCGGACGAACTATGATGTAATAGCACAGACTGTGTATGACAAATATTATACTGGGGCTTTTCAGTCGGATATCAGTACTTACTATGACGAGGACGTGGATATACCAGAAGTCACGGAAGATGGCAGAGAGTATGTGTATTATCCGGATAATCATGTAGCGCTTGTGGACAGAGAAACACAGGAATACACACATTATTTCCAACAGGATAAAGAATTTCAGATGGTAGAAGAAAAAGAGTATATTTTGTGTGCGGTTGATGACAGCAATGGTTCTGTGTCACAGGATACTTTGGAAAAAATGCAGAAGATTACAGCATCAGGGAAAGCAATTATTCTTTTTTTGAAAAAACCAATTTATCAGGAGGAGATTCAGGCTGACAATCGAGAAGAGATGCTTGGAGAAAATAGTGAACATACGGATGCGATTACGCAAGCATTTATTAAACTGGTAAAAGACGAAGATAGTCATATTGCAGCAGTTTTTTCTATGGGAATTGGTGAGTATAATAAACATATGTTGAATGATAAAATCTGGCAGTGTATTTGTGGAACAGAAGATAATAACCAGGGAACTGTAATAAGAATTCGATAAAGGATAAGTAAATTTATGAGCAATAGAAAGAAAATGGCAGTGATGAATGTATTCTCTGCAATTATGTATTATGTGGCAAATTCGATTATTGGATTCATTAACCGTAAGGTATTTACCGTATACCTTGGTAGTGAATTACTGGGATTAAACGGACTGGTAGTCAGTGTGATTTCCATGTTAAGTCTATTGGAACTAGGGGTGGCAAGTTCTATAGGATACAGCCTGTATAAGCCATTAGAAGAGAAAAATTATGGCGAAGTGAAAGCGATTATGCAGCTTTTCAGCAGACTGTATCGTTATATTGGAATAGCGGTGGCAGTAATTGGACTGGTGCTGATTCCGTTTTTACCTTTTTTTGTCAGGACAACCATTGATCAGAATTATGTAATTGCGGTATATCTGATTTTTTTATTAGATGCTGTATTGTCTTATTTTATGGCATATCGCCGAACAATTATTGTGTCTGCACAGAAGGATTATATTAATAAAAATGCAGATACATTTCTTTATATTGTGACTGGAATTTTGCAGATCATTATTATCTGTGTGTGGAAAAGTTATATTGCATCTTTGATCGTGAAACTCATTTTTACAGTGCTGAATAACTTGTATCTTTATATAAAAGCAGGAAAAATGTTCCCTTACCTGAATGATAAAAATCTGCATGGTGAGATTGAAAAAGAAGTCAAGGACAAGATTGTATACAATGTGAAGGCACTATTTGTAATTAAAATAGCAAGTTATTGTGTTGTTGGTACAGATAATATTCTGTTGTCTGCATTTGCGGATCTTACTGCGGTTGCAATTTATTCTGGATATACATTGATCATTGGAATTATTAACAATCTTTTTAACAGGTCGTTTGGCTATATTACTGCTAATATTGGAAATTATCTCATCGGTCATAATAAGGAAGAAATATATCAGTTTTATAATAAACTGAATTTCCTGAATTATTTGATAACATCTTATACTTCTATTGCATTGCTGGTTTTACTGAACGAATTCATTGGAAAAGTATGGTTAGGAGAGGATTATGTTTTCCCCATGGCAGCAGTAGCAGTGTTGGTATTTAATAATTATCTTCGCTTTTGTACGCAGGCGGCTGAAGCATTTAGAAGTGCAGCGGGGTTATATAGTCCAAAACCATTCGTAAAATATATTGCACTTTTGGAAGGTGGAGTAAACCTTGTGGTATCCGTAGCATTGGCATACTTTGCAAAGATGGGAATTTATGGAATTTTTCTTGGAACATCGGTGAGTACAATTGTTTCCATAGTGACGGTTGCATGGATTAATTATCGTTTTTTATTTGAAAAACCATTGTATCAATATTTTTTTGATTTTTTCAAGTATATTATATTAGCAATTAGTATGGGGGGATTGAGCCTTTTTATATTCAATATAGCATATACGACACACACGGTACTCAATATATGTAGTGGATTGATCATTAGTTTTATTGTTCCGTTTGGCATTAACTTTGTAATATTTGGAAGAAGCGAAGAATGGAAATACTTTACTGCCATGATAAAAACGGCATACAATAAATTATGAGAAAAAGGGGAAATGGGTACAAATGAAAACTATTTGCCTGGCAGGAAAGCATGACATAGCTGTTAATGTTTTACTTTATTGTCTGGAACACTATGAAAAAAAATATATTAAATGCATTTTAAATCGAAATGAAACAGGAATAAATTCATGGCAAAAATCCATGAAATGGTTTGCGGAAAAAAAAGATGTTGAAATAATAGAATTGGAAGATGCTTATAATATAAAAGACATGATATTTTTTTCACTTGAGTTTGATCAAATTATTATTCCGGAAAGATTTCAAACAACAGAATTGTACAATATTCATTTTTCATTGCTTCCAAAATATAAGGGGTGTTATACATCGATTCTTCCTATTTTACACGATGAGGAATATACAGGCGTTACATTGCATAAGATCCGGTTCGGAATTGATACAGGCGAAATAATTGCACAGGAAGTTGTTGAAATCGGAGCAAATGATACCTCACTGGATTTATATAAAATATTGATAGAGAGTGGTACAAAAGTTGTAAGAGATAACTTGTTGAAGTTAATTAATAACACATTTACAACTACTCCACAGGAAAAAATAAAATCAACATATTATAGCCGCAATTATATAGATTATTCGACATTAGAACTTGAAGTACAACAGACGGGTAATCAGGTGAAAAATCAGATCAGAGCATTTAATTTTAGACCTTATCAGCTTTTGAAATGGAAAAATGTCGAGTATATTGATGCAGTTATATTAGATAAATTATCAGAGGAAAAAGCTGGAACGGTATTGGAAGACAATGAAGTGTTTACTAAAATAGCAACGATTGATTATGACACGATCCTTTACAAAGATAATTTTGAAAGTCTGATGGAAGCAATAAGAAAACATGATAATGTTTTGGCAAAAAAATTGTGCAGTTCAAAACAACTGATAAAAGCGCAGGATACTCATGGCTGGTCGGCACTTACAGTTGCCGTGTACAATAATAACATGGAAATGGCAAGATATTTAATAGATGAGGGCGCAAATGAGAGGGTATTAAACAATAATGGAACGAATCTATTGATGTATGCTAAAGACTGCTATCTTAATTCGGGGGACACCACAATGTTTGAATACATGCTTGATTTGGACCTCACACCGGATATGGAAGATTATGCGGGAAAGAATTTGTATGATTATTGTATGAGCAATCATATCAATTATATTGGAGAATTTAGTATGAAACCGGATGAATTTTACCGTAAAATTGACTAATAATAGGACGTATAGTATAATTCTATTTATGTCGTATAGGGAACGGAGATGACGAAATGAATATACCATTTGTATCATTTGAAAAAATGCATAATGAAATAAAAGATGAAGTACTTGCTAAAATGCAGGAGATATATGAGAAAAACTGGTTCATTCAGGGACCGGAGGTGACTGCATTTGAAGAAGAATTTGCCGCATATTGCGGAACAAAGTACTGTGTCGGATGTGGAAATGGTCTGGATGCATTGTTTCTTGCATTGAAGGCATATGGAATCAAAGAAGGCGACGAGGTAATCGTACCTTCCAATACATTTATCGCAACGGCTTTGGCAGTATCGTATACTGGGGCAACACCAGTTTTTGTAGAACCGGAAGAAAATTATTTTAATATTAATCCGAAAGGGATTGTGAATAAAATTACGGATAGAACCAAAGCAATTATGGCAGTACATCTGTATGGGCAGCCGGCAAAGATGGATGAAATCAACACGATTGCTAAAAAGTATGGACTTATTGTTATAGAAGATGCTGCTCAGGCACATGGTGCAGAATATAAGGGGAGAAAAACCGGAAGCCTGGGATATGGAGCAGGGTTCAGTTTCTATCCGGGTAAGAATCTTGGCGCTTTGGGGGATGCCGGTGCATTTGTTACAAATGATAAAAAACTTGCAGATAAGATCCGGGCACTGGGAAACTATGGATCAGATTATAAATATCATCATATTTATCAGGGCAACAACTCCAGACTTGATGAACTTCAGGCAGGGGTTTTACGAATTAAGTTACGGCATCTGGATGATTGGAATGCAAATCGAATAGCTACAGCGGAAAAATATTATGAGGGTATTCAGAATCCGGAGATTATTTTGCCGGGGAAGATGGATGATGTAAAGCATGTTTATCATATCTTTGGTATCAGGTGTGAAAGAAGAGAAGAATTGGAAAAATATCTCCATGAAAAGGGAATTGGAACGAATAAACATTATCCAATTCCAATGCATCTTCAGGAAGCTTATAAAGACTTGAACATGTCAAGGGGAACGTTACCAATAGCAGAAGATATCTCTGCAACGGAATTAAGCATTCCAATGTATTATGGAATGACGGATGAAGAAGTAAATTATATCATAGATGCATTGAACGCATTTAAGTAGATAATTGGAGAGTATATAGATGCAGATAGTTAAATATGTATTTCAACAGCATGGCGACGAGCGGGGACAATTAGTAGCATTAGAAGAATATAAGGATATCCCATTTGAAATCAAGAGGGTATATTATATGTATGATACTGGAGAGGGTGTGAGCAGAGGGCATCATGCACATAGATCACTGGAGCAGATACTGATCTGTATTCATGGGTCATGCAAGATATTATTAGATAATGGAGAGGAAAAAAAGATCGTTCCACTGGAAAAGCCATATGAGGGACTTTACATTAAAAATGATATCTGGAGAGAGATGTATGATTTCTCTTCCGATGCAGTGCTGATGGTACTTGCATCGGATTATTACAAAGAAGAAGATTATATTAGGAATTATGAAGAGTTTCTTAAGTCTATTGAAAAGAAATAAAAAAAGGTTATGATACATAATGGCAGTGATGAGAATATCTCTGTCGTTATGTATTATATTTTTATATGAGGTAGACTTATGATGGAAAATGAACTGGTAAGTATAGTGATCGCAACTTTTAATGCTGAAAAATATATTTTAGATTTATTAGACAGTGTAAAAAAACAGACTTATGAAAATCTTGAATTGATTATTGCTGATGATTGTTCTGTGGATAATACACAGAACATAATATCTGATTGGGTGACAGAAAATCGGGGACGTTTTCTCCGGGTGGAACTTTTATTTGCAAAGGAAAATCAAGGCACATGCAAAAATTACAATCAGGCAATGAAAAGAAGCAATGGAGAGTATATAAAGCTGGTTGATGGTGATGATATTTTGCTTCCAGAATGTATTGAAATGCTTGTAAATGAATGTGATAAGAAGAAACTGGACTTATTGATTGGTGATATAATGTGGGTTCAGGATGACGGAGTGACCTATGCAGAGCATCATGAAAATATAGAAAAAAAACAAGCGTTTTACAAGATGGATGCTGAACATCAGCACAGAGAACTTCTTCTGAATAATGATATTATTATTACGGTAGGTGAAATATTCAGAAAAAGTTTTATGGAGAGATTCCATTGGTTTGATGAACAGTATGATTTATTGGAGGACTACCCATTTTGGCTGAGAATAACAGAAGAGGGTGTTAAGATTCCATTTTTGGACAAGAAAGTGGCAAAGTACCGTATTAGCGAGACATCTGTGCGTAATCCGGAAAAAAATACATCCATATATAATGTGCGAATCTCAAAAGCTTCAAAAAGAAATTTTTACAATTTGCGGTTAAAGGGGCTGTTAAAGGAACGACAGATTTCTATAATTTGTAGAAATATACGAAGATATTTGATAAGAGATATTGTTATTTTCTTGGGAAATTCAAATGGCAATAAGATATGCCGTGGATTGACAATATTAGAATAATAGGAGACATGCATGGGGGAAGCAAATGCAATATTAGTATCTGTATTAGTGATGTCTTACAATGCAGAAGCTTATATTATAGATCTATTAGAAAGTATACTGCACCAGCAGTATGCAGAATTAGAACTGATCATAGCAGATGATAATTCAAGAGATCGTACTATAGAGAAAATTAAGCATTGGCTGTTAATGAATGGTGGGCGGTTTGAACGAACACGGTTATTAACCTCTAATCGTAATAACGGTACAGTACGTAATATTAATAATGGACTGAACTATTGTAAAGGGAAGTTTATAAAAATTATTGCGGCGGATGATATATTAGTGCCAAATTGTATTTCAGACAGCGTGCAGGTGTGTCTGGATCATAACTGGGAGATGGCAATCGGAAAGGCAGAATGGGTTCAGGATGATGGGAAAAGTCCTGCACTGCATCATGAGAATAAACGTGCAGAAGATGCATTTTATAAAATGAGTGCAAGACAGCAATACGCCGAATTATTGAAACGCAATGATCTGATATGCACACCAGCCGCATTTTATAAAATGAGTTTTCTAAAAAAATATCAAGGATTTGATGAAGCATATACATTGATTGAGGATTATCCCTTTTGGTTGAAGATAACGGCAAATGGAGATCATATTAATCATTTTGATCATGTAGTGGTGAAATATCGGCAAAGTACAACTTCAGCAACAAATCCGGAGAAAGCAGTTCAGATTTATAATGCCCGCATAACAAAAGATTCTAAGAAGATTTTTTACAGACAAAGAATGTGGGGACTTCTGAAAAATGGGCAGATTAAAATTGTAGTAAGAAATATTCGAAAATATTTCATGCGAGATCTTGTGATTATGTTAGGAAATTCCAGTAAAAATAAATTATGTTATGCATTAACGCGTTTCGAGTAACCAGAAAAGAATTAGAGGAAGAAGAATGGAAGAAATAACACTTGTAACAGACTTTTTTGACATAGGAAGAGGGCAGGATAAGAATAAGGATTTACGAAGAACAGCACAGCGGTATTTTGATGAATTTAAAAGATGGGCAAGAATCCAAAATACGCTGGTAGTGTATACCGATTCTGACAGTGCAGAGATTATTAAGGGAATACGAGCAGAATACGGATTGGAAGACAAAACAATCATTGTACAGACTGATAATCTGTTTGAACTTGTACCAGGTCTTTTGCCAAAGCTGGAAAAAATATCTCACAATAAAGATTTCCTGAACTTCAGATATCTTCCGGAAGCATCTTCCAATAATCCTAAATATGATTATCTGTGGATGATGAAGTACTATTTCATGAATGATGCCTATGAAAGAGGATTATTGTCTGAAAATGTTGTGTGGATGGACTTTGGATTCGATCATGGAGGAATTACTTACAGTGATGCAGAGGATTATAATTTTCTGTGGAAATATGATTTTAACAATAAGATACACATTTCCTGTCTGCATGATCCTGATTCAGTAATTGGTATGCAGAGTCTGCAGTTTCAGGATGACTGTGTGATGGGATGCATGTACGGACTATCAAGAGAACTGGTACCGACATTTTGGCATTTGGTCGAAAATGCGATGAAAGCACTTCTTATGCTGGATTGCATTGATGATGACCAGCAGCTTGTTCTGATGGCATATAAGGCAAGACCAGATCTGTTTGAAGTTCATGTTACGGACTGGCAGATGATCATGAAAGAGATGGGAGCTGCTCATATGAAAGTCAGAGAAAAGCTTCCGATGCAGGCACAGGCAGAGAATCCATATAAAAAGAGATTAAGGATTGCAGTTCGTAAGATTATTCCGAACAAGAAGGATCCAAAGAGTGTTTTTGCGAAGAGATGTTATGATGCAGCAGTCAGAGTGTATGGAAAATAGCAGAAAGTGAATGAATAAGATGAAATTATCTTTGGTGGTACCATGCTATAATGAGGAGGAGAATATCCGGGACTTTTATCATGCAGCGAAACATGTTTTTGATGCGGAAGAATATGAATATGAGATTGTTTTTATCAATGATGGAAGCAGGGATAAGACACAGGAAGCGTTAGAGAGTGTATTTAATCTTCACGAAGCATGTGTTGTCGTGGAAACTTTCTCTAGAAATTTTGGAAAAGAAGCCGCAATTTATGCCGGATTTCAAAAAGCAACAGGAGATTTTATAACGGTGATTGATGCAGATCTGCAACAAAGACCGGAAACAGTTGCCAGAATGGTGAAGATTCTTCAGGATAATGAAGAATTTGACTGTGTTGCAGCATATCAGGAGAAGCGTCAGGAAGGAAAGCTTGTCAGTAAGTTGAAAGATATGTTTTATAAAATCATTAACAGGACAAGCGAGATAGAATTCTTTCCCGGCGCATCCGATTTCAGGACATTTCGAAGACCGGTTGTAGATGCTGTTTTGAGTTTGCCGGAGTATCACAGGTTTTCTAAGGGGATTTTTTCCTGGGTTGGATTCAATACCTGCTATATTCCATATACTGCGGAAAAGCGTAATGCAGGAGAAACCAAATGGTCCATCAATAAATTATTCAGATATGCAGTAGAAGGTTTTATCTCATATACGACATTTCCATTGAAAATCGCGACAGGACTGGGATTATTTACTTCATTATGTGCAATCATCTATTTATTTGTTGTTGTGATACAAAAATTATGCATCGGGAATCCGGTTCCGGGATACCCGACAATTGTTGTTCTGATATTATTGCTTGGAGGAATACAACTTACGATCCTTGGAATTATCGGAGAATATCTTGCAAGAATGTATATACAGGAGAAGCACAGACCAATCTATATCGAGAAGAAATTGTTGGATTATAAAAAGAACCAGAGTGAAGCAGAAGAAAAAGACAGGTAAGAAAAAGGAGTATACTTTGGGCAAGAGAGTATTGATTATCGGTGGAGCAGGATTTATTGGAACAAATTTATCGAAACATTTGATAAAAAGTAATATGGAAGTTTTCTGTTTTGATATGTCAGTGCCTGCGAAAAAGGTAGAAGGTGTTCGCTATATATGTGGAGATTTTTTTGATGACTATTCCCTGATGGAGGCATTGGAGGGGATTGATTATGTCGTACATGCACTTAGTACAGTGAATCCGGGAAATTCTAATGAAAAGTATCTGCAGGGATATGAGAGAGATTTCATCCAGACTACAAAGCTTTGTAAAATGATCATTGATAAGAAAATTCGTATGATATTTTTATCTTCAGGTGGAACTGTTTATGGAAATCAGGAAATACAGCCAATCAGCGAGGATGCACTTCCACGACCAATCAATCATTATGGAAATGTGAAATTGTGTATCGAAAATACCATTCGGACATTTAATTATCAGGCACATACAAAGATTCTGATTGCGAGAATATCAAATCCTTATGGTCCGGGACAGGATTTCAATAAGGGAGTAGGTTTTATTGATGCTGCTTTGAAGAAAACGATTAAGGAAGAAAAAATTGAAATCTGGGGAGATGGAAATAATATCAGAGATTATATTTATATCGATGATGTGTGTAGAATGTTAATGGTTCTGTTTACTTATAATGGGGAATTTGATACATTCAATCTCAGCTCCAATGTTGGAACGTCACAGAGAGACATTATAGAAATGTTACAGGAAATGGGGTTAAAACCACAAGTGGAGTATCTTTCAGCCCGAAGTGTCGATGCAAAAAAGATTATACTGAATAATGGACGGATCATGAGCGTTCATAAGAATGCATTAATACCAATCAGAGATGGTCTCAGAGAGTATTATGACTGGTTGTTACAGAAAAAAATCTAAACAAATACACCGAAACAATCCGAGTTAATGAACAGATTGTTTCGGTGTATTTGTTTACGGCGTTTATTTATTAGAAGTATCTGGATAAGTAACATAAATTTTATTCAATCCATAGTATTTTGCTACATATACATTTGGAAATGGTTCGTTAGAATTCTGAGGATTGAGATCTAATAGTCCATATTTACAGCTATACTTTGTTGTAGAAGTGATGATGGGAACCCCAATCGTCAGTTCGCCAGAAACAATGGAATTCTCGATGCGTTCATTTCTGGCAGTCTGTTCTCTGTGCACACGGTAAATATCGTATGAACCATCCCAATAAGCCATAACACTGCTGATGAGAAGATATACGCATACACACAATGTGAGACATTCCAGATGACTGTTGCGCCGGAGAATCTGAAGCAGCTGAACAATACCGATAAGAAGGAAAACAACACTGTTTGCAATACTTCTTTCAGGTAAATAGCTTGCAATGATCAGCATTGCCGCTGCAACGAAGCTGATAAAAAGGTAGGCAATCGCAATCAGAATCTCATTTTTACCCATTTTGTGATAAACAGCAATGCAAAGTAAAATGAAAAACAGGATCAGAGGATATTTGCACATATTATAATAAGTGGTGAAAAGATCAATTCCATTTTTTGCAAGAACGGATAAGGTAAGGTTATCGGAAAACTTCGCACTGCCGGAGGGGCTGAGTAATAAAACCAGATAGCCCGCTGCTCCACAGATGATTGGGAACACATACGACAGATATTTCCGGATAGTCTTATGTTGATACATCGTGACGCACATAAGAAGAAATCCTGTGAATATAACTGAAAAGGATACATTCTCAGAATAATTACCAAAAAGAAATGTGAACAGGCAGAATAAAATCAGCTTCCACTTCTTATCCAATAGGGACTTTCCACGCAGTAATGAGATATAAATATTCAGAAACAACAGAGCAAACAGATAACTCCACATATAATTAATGCAGCCGGTCAGCCAGAGAAACACCTGACCGTATGCAGGCATATATAACCAAAACAGGGTAGGCACTGCAAAAAACAGAAGGATACTGAATGATTTCTTACTTGCAGTAATACGTAAAACAAAAGCGATAAAGAAAACAAACAGAAAGGCATTCAGCACATCAAAAATGATTTTTGGTGCCATAAGAAACAGCATTACAAAAAAGTGTGATACAACACGTCCATTGCCATATTGCATATAATGCGTGGCAAGGGATGGAAAAATCTGGAATACAGAAGTGATCCGTTCGCCATTGCCGAGGTTATACATATAAGAGTAATCATCGGCTGCATATGGTGTCCAGTAATTGAACAGAAATGCAGTCAGGAATAAAATCGAAAAGGAAATAAGCTGTATCTTGGTCACATATTTAAAATGTTTTTTCATAGTATGATCCTCGTTTATTAATTATAATTTAAGATTAGATGGGAGCTGTTGGAGCCCGACAGAAATTATTGTAGCATATAGGTAAATATCTGGCAAATATCATGTCGGCTGGAAGAGAAAATTATTACAAATATACAAAAAAGGCAACTAGCGTTGTAATCGATTTATATTTGTGGTAAAATTGATAAGGTTATTTGTCGATAAAAGAACTTATCATAAAGGGGATTGTTATGTATCGTAAGAGAAATAAAGGATGGCTGAAACATCTGGATTTTGCTGTCCTTGATTTAATGTGTATGCAGATTTGTCTGGCATTGGCATATTTTGGAAGACATAGAGAGCTTAGCAGATTATATAGAGATTCCGTTTATCAGAATGTTGTGCTTTTATTGGCAGTATTTGAATTTGTATATCTTTTTTTTATAGATGGATATCGGGATATCCTAAAACGCGGTTATTATATTGAGCTGGTATCTGCGGTAAAAGAAGTATGTCTTCTGGAAATGCTGCTTGCATTCTATCTGTTTGCAGTGAAGTCTGGAGATGATTTCTCTCGAACGGTATTGTTTTTGTTGGGAATCTATGAATTGATAGGTGGATATCTGGTGCGGATCTTATGGAAGAAGCATGTGATGCGCCGGCAGTCGAAAGAAGGAGAAAATTCTTTATTATTAGTTACCACGTCAGAGTATCTTGAGCAGGTGTTGGAAAATGTGCGCAGCAATAATTTTCAAACCTATTTTCCAGCAGGAATTGTGCTGATCGGCAGAGAAAAAGGAGTATCAGACACTTATGAAGGAATCCCGCTTATTCCAGAGTCGGAGATGACAGAATGGGTATGCAGAAACTGGGTAGATGAGGCGTTGATCGTATTACCGCAGGAGCAGCATTTCGGTAAAGAATATATGGAAGCATTCTCGGAGATGGGAATTGTGACACATTATTCTATCATGCAGGATTTCGCTGATGCGGACAATCATCAGATTGCAGAGAAAGTATGTGGATATCTGGTACTGACATCAGGAATGCAGCTGGTCAGCAACCGGCAGTATCTGACCAAGCGTGTGATGGATATCGCAGGAGGCATCGCAGGATCACTCATCACAGTAATTCTTACGATTATTTTGGGACCACTGATCTATATCAAGTCGCCGGGACCAATTTTCTTTACACAGAAACGTGTCGGAAAGAATGGCAAAATGTTCAAGATGTACAAGTTCCGTACGATGTATCTGGATGCAGAGGAACGGAAGAAAGCACTTATGGAGCAGAACCGGGTGGCAGATGGACTGATGTTTAAAATGGAGGATGATCCAAGAATTATCGGAAGCCATTTTGATGCAAATGGAAAGTATGTTCCGGGAATTGGAAATCTGATCCGGAAGCTCAGCCTGGATGAGTTCCCACAGTTTTTTAATGTACTGCTTGGTGATATGTCACTGGTTGGGACAAGACCTCCGACAGTGGATGAATATGAGAAGTATAAGTTACATCACAAGGCGAGATTGTCTGCAAAACCTGGAATTACAGGATTGTGGCAGGTGTCTGGAAGAAGTGAGATTACAGATTTTGAAGAAGTGGTAAAGCTGGATACAGAATATATTACGGACTGGAGTATTGGACGTGATTTTAGAATATTATTGAAAACTGTGCAGATTGTATTTACGGGAAAAGGAAGTATGTGAGATTGAAGATTACAATGTTGGGGCAGAAGAGAATTACATCAGGAGAATGTGGAGCAGAGAACAATTTATAAATATGACTCTGATGCTAAAAAATATTGTGAAGGAGAAAATTTTATGCAACATGTATTTATTGTCGGAGCCAAAGGCTTTACATATGGTGGTTACGAAACATTTCTTGATAAGCTTACAGAGTACCATCAGAATAATGAAAATATTAAATACCATATTGCTTGCAAAGCAAATGGAACGGGAATGACAGACGAAACAAAGTTGGTTGGTGTGAAAAGAATATCGGATTCCGAATACATTTACCATAACGCCCATTGCTTTAAAATCAAATCTGTGGAACTGGGCTCTGCACAAGCAATCTTTTACGATATTAAAGCACTTCAGTATTGTTGCAAGTATATTAAAAAACATGATATAGAACACCCGATCGTATATGTTCTTTCGTCTCGTGTGGGTCCTGTAATGGGGCATTTCGCTAAGAAAATTCATGAAATGGGGGGGATATATTGTAATAACCCCGACGGTCATGAATGGATGAGAGCAAAATGGTCAGCACCAATTAGAAAGTATTGGAAACTATCAGAACAAATGATGGTTAAATATAGCGATCTCAATATTTGTGATTCTGTAAATATAGAGAAATATATACATAAGTGTTACGATGGAAAAGGGATTAGTGGAAGCAATCCTAAAACTACGTTTATTGCATATGGCGCAGAAACAAGGAAAAGCAGTCTTCCGGATGATGATGAAATGTATCAGAAGTGGATGCAGGAAAAACAACTTAGACCAAATGAATATTATTTGGTCGTCGGGAGATTTGTACCTGAAAATAATTATGAAATTATGATTAGAGAATTTATGCAGTGTAACAGCAAGAAAAATTTTGCAATCATTACAAATGTGAACGATAAGTTCTTAAATGAATTAGAAAAAAAAATACATTTTATGTCAGACAGCAGAATTAAGTTTGTTGGCACGGTATATCATCAGGAACTTTTAATGAAAATCAGAGAAAATGCATATGGGTATTTTCATGGACATGAAGTTGGGGGAACAAACCCAAGCCTTTTAGAAGCTCTCGGAAGTACGAAATTAAATCTTTTACTGGATGTTGGATTTAATAGGGAGGTCGCAGAAGATGCAGCATTATATTGGAACAAAGATAAAGGAGATTTAGCGGCATTAATAGAGCAAGCGGATAAAATGGAGTATGAAGAAATTGAAAAAATGGGGAATGCAGCTAAAGAAAGAATAAAATCTAACTATAGTTGGGAGCATATATGCAATCAATATAAAAAAGTTTGGGAGTATCAAATTGATTAAAAAATAATATTATACAATTTGAAAAGAATTAATAATTATGAAAGATAAAATTAGTGTAATAATTCCAGTTTATAATGTTGAAGATTATTTATGCAAATGTGTTGATTGCATTATAAGTCAGACATATGAAAATTTAGAAATAATTTTAGTGGATGATGGTTCGACGGATAAATCGAGCCGGTTATGTGACAATTTATTAAGAAGAGATTCTAGAATTAGAGTTTTACATAAAAAGAATGGTGGGTTATCAGATGCTCGAAACTATGGAATTGAAATAGCAACGGGAAAATATATAACTTTTGTGGATAGTGATGATACTGTATCGGTTAATTATATTGAAACATTATATGAATTAATAATAAAGTATAATGCTGATATAAGTATATGTAATTGTGTACATTGCTATGAAGGGGAAAATATAGAATTTAAAGAAGCTGATTATGCGGTAGCTTTTGAACCTGAAAAAGCAATAAGCAATATGTTATATCAAAAGTTGTTTTTAGTGGCAGCTTGTGCAAAGTTGTATAAAATAGAATTCTTTTATGATATAAAATTTCCTGTGGGAAAATTATACGAAGATAGTGCTATTATGTATCAAATATTTGAAAAGGCAAAAGTCATTGCATTTAGCAATGCTGGAATATATGGTTATTTTCATAGAGAGGGAAGTATTACAACACAAAAATTTAATGAAAAAAATTTTGACATTTTAGATATTTCGAAAGAAATTTTTGAACACTATAAAAATAATCCAGAAATAAAGAATGCAGCTATTTCATATTATGTTGTTGCCGCTTTAAGAATATATTTAAATTGTCCTTCAGATCCAAGATATAGCGACAGAATCAATGAAGCAAAACATATTATAAATAGTAATTGGAAAATTGTATTAAGAGATAAACAAGCTAGAAAAAAAACAAAATTAGGAATTTTATGTTATTTATTGGCAAGACCATTTATAAAGAAAATACATGGAAAGGTTAATCGGTGGAGTTAAATGGATGTATCTGTAATTGTTCCGGTTTATAATGTCGAAAAGTATTTGGATCGCTGTATCAGATCATTGCAAAAACAGAAGAATTTATCATATGAGATAATATTGATAGATGATGGTTCTACAGATAATTCATGGAATATTTGTGACCAGTATCAAAAGGAAAGTGATAATATAATAGCTTTTCATAAATCAAATGAGGGATTGGGACTGACTAGAAACTATGGAACTGCTAGAGCGAGTGGAGAATATATATTATATGTAGATTCTGACGATTATGTAAAAGAGGATAGTATATCTTCTCTGGTTAATTATATGAAAGAGAAAGAGTTAGATATTGCCTTTTTTGGAAGAAGTAAGGATTCAAATGGAATAATTGAGGAAGAAAGATATATATTTCCTGAAAATGTTCCAAATTATAAAATACTTACAAGTATGTGTTTAGGTGAACCCTTGCAAAAAGATGAATTTGAAATTGGTCCTGCATGGAAAGCTATGTATAAAAAATCATTTTTAAATGAAAATAATCTTTGCTTCGAGTCAGAAAGAGAATGTTTAAGCGAGGATTATCTTTTTTCAGCAAAATTATGTTTAAAAGATCCAAAGGCAGGATTTTGGAATCATAATATATATTATTATTGTGATAATGGCAGTTCTTTGACCAATAGCTATAATCCAGACAGACCTTATAAAGCTGTAAAATTATTTGAAAAAATGAAAGAAATTATTTTAGAAGGTCAGTTGGAAGATGATGCAAGTTTAAGGAATTATAGTAATTTCGTTATTAATTTGTTAGTGTCATTTAAACACATTTCGTTAAACAAATCATTTAAAACAAAGGAAAAAATTGGTGAAATAAAAAAAATATGTTTAAATGAGGATGTTAGAACGATACTGAATGATAATATAAAATTAGATACAAAAAAATTAACTTTACTAAGGGGATTAGTTTTAAATCGTTGTTATCTATTGATATACGCATTAATGAAATTTAGGTATAAGAGGTGATTTTGTGATAAAAATATGTATAGTTGCACCATTTGAGTATCCAATTCCTGCAATTAAGGGAGGAGCATTGGAGCAGGTAGTGGAATCAATATGCTCTGTAAATGAAAAACACAAAAAACTTGAAATTACAGTACTTGCAACGTATGATAGTGAACTTAAAGAAAATCATTTTCAATATACCGATTTTGTATATTTTAAAAAATCGAAATGGGACAAGTGTTGGTTTTTTTTGTTTAGAGTTATTAAAAAAATATTTAAAAAATATATTCCAGCATATTCAAGAATGATAAAAGTAAAAAAATGGCTTGAAAAACATGAGACGGAGTATGATTTTATTGTATATGAAGATGGATTAACTTATATGTTACCATTCCTTTTTAAGAAAATCAGTCGAAAAAAAATAGTAAGTCATTTGCATTGGGTCGGAGATCCGGATAAAAAATCTAGTCAATATATTTCAACATTAATTCCGGTTAGTGAATTTGTTGGCAAAGAATGGAATAGAAAATGTCATAATTCTGATATTGATATTAAAGTAGTAAAAAACGGAATTCAGATAGACAGATTTTCCAAAACAATATCAGATGAAGAAAAAAATGCGATAAAAGAAGAATTGAAAATAAAGAAAGATGCTTTTGTCGTGTTATATGTTGGCAGAATTGTGCCTGAAAAAGGTATTAGTGAGTTGATTCAGGCTATTAACTTAATCGAAAATGAAAATTTGGTATTGATAATGGCTGGTGCATCTAAATTTGCATTGGATTCTATGACCCCGTATGAGAATAAAATAAAAAGTTTAATTGAAAAATGTAATCATCAAATAATACAGTTGGGTTATATAAAAAACAACGAGCTTTATAAGTATCAAAATATATCAAATATTGCAGTTATTCCAACTGTTATTGAAGAGGCAGCACCTTTGGCCTGTGTTGAAAATATGGCAGCAGGCTTGCCGATTATTATTACAAATTCAGGAGGAATGCCTGAATATTCTGGAGACAAATGTTCGATAATTGTGGAAAAAGAAAAAAATTTACCGTCCAGTTTGGCTAAAGAAATTGTGAAATTAATGGATGATGAACAACTTAGAAATAGGATGAGTGCATATGCGAAAGAAGAGGCCAGGGCATATTCTATAGAAAATATGTATAATAGCTTCTTTGAGGTATTGGATAGTCTGCATTCTGGAAGGTAAGAAATAATTATGAAAATAAGTTTAAACAGATTGTCCTCCTTGATATACAACTTGGCAGTGATGATTTATTTTGAAGCTCTTTTTTTAGAGAATGCGATAAGCATTTTTGTTGTTGAGTATCATAGGATTCCAGTTTTAATGAAAGCAGTAAGTCTTTGCTTAATTGCGGTTGATATTATTGTGTTGTTTAAATTACACAAAGTAGTTATTGATTTGAAAAATGATAAAATGTTTATGATTAATATACTAATTATTATTGCGTTTGGAATTTTGATAGGAGATTGGGCTATCTCACTAATTGCAATATTCTTGCTTGTGGGTCAGTTTGTTAAATCAGAAAATATTTTATCAATGTTGATTTTCTGCTTGGTCATCTCGATTATAATTACATTATTATTATGCGCAGTTGGAATATTACCGAATGAGCTGACACCAAGATCAGTAGGCGATCCGACAAAAAGATATACATTAGGTTTTTATCACAGTAGTAAGCTACCGATTGCAGTTATGTTTACTTTTATTTATATTTTTATTTCGAAAAAGAAAAAGAGTATATTGTTAGTTTTGAGTGATTTAGTTTTGACAATTGTATTGTATAGAGTATGTGGGTCGAGAAATGCTTTGTTTATTTCTTTACTGTTTTTGCTTATGATGGTAACATTGAAATGTTTTTTTTATAGTAGGGTAGGATCTTTTTTTAGAGGATTGATTAAGTGGTCATTTGTTATTATGATCGTGATATCATTTATTGCATTATGGCTTTATATGAATCGAACAAATATTGGGGTATTTATGAATATTATATTTAACAATCGATTAGCGACACCAGCTAATTATGCGATGACACGTGGGTTCAAATTAATAGATTTTATGGACTATTCAAAATATATGGAACTTCAAGCGTATGGAAGGATACAAGTAGATAATTCTTATTTTTATTTAACTGTCAGGTATGGAATAATTGCATTGTTTACATTTTCTTTTTTAAGCTTGAAAATGACAAAAAAAGCTATCAAACATAGGAATATTGTTGAAATGTCAGCTTTGTTTGTATTAGCCATTGCAATGATGATAGATGGACTGGTTGTATCATACGGAATGTTTGGTATATATGTTTATTTTTTTAATAGTCTGGATCATAGAGAATTATTTGAGAATACATAATTAGGAAAAAGAAAAATGAAAAAAAAACAATTACAAGTTACAGCGGATAAAGAAAAAAAAATAGCCTATATATGTAGTACATATGTGCAAATAATGAGGGTTTTTCAAATACAAAAAGAACTAGATGAGTTTAAAGGCACAGCTGATTTATATTTGGTTCATGAAATGTTTAATAATCCTGAATTTATAGAGAGATTAAAAAAGATTGGACGATTTGCAAATATATATTATATTGACACAAATGAGTATAAAAAAGCTAAGATTTTAGCATATATATATGGTAAAAAATATAAAGGTATATTACAAAAATATCCTTATGATAGAGTTGTGTCATTTAATATTGAAGAAGCTATTGCACAGGCTCTTTATAATATCAACAAGAAAAACAGTGGTTTTGAATTCCATTGTGTAGAAGATGGACCGGGAGCATACGAAGTTTATAAACCACAAAAATATGGGTGGAATCATCCGTATAAATGGATCGGAATTGAAAAACCTTTTTTTGAAATCAAGACGTGGTGGACTGGATGTCCGGATTTTATGAAATTCCCATCAGGGTGTCAGTTTCAAGTGAAAAAATTACCGCCAATAAAAGTAAATGATTATGATCTGTTACAGAGTCTCAATTATGTTTTTGCTTATAAACAGGATAATGTATTAAAAAATGTTGATTGTCTGATAATGGAAGAAAGTCATTACACAGATGGATTACTTCCAGGCAATGAAGATTACGAGATTTATAAAAAAATTGTAATAAAATATCCAAATTTAAAATTTGCAATCAAGTTGCATCCACGTACTGTGCATAACAGATTTAACAATTTGGTGTCAACATTGGAGAATTCTACTGTACCATGGGAATTGATTTTATGGAACAGAGTAGCATCTAATCAGCCAGATTTGCTTCAGATTAGTATTGCATGTGGAACAATGATGTCGGATAAATTTATGTTTGGATATGAGGGACCTAAGATGCTCTTGGCAAAAATTTTTATGGAGCGGATTATTGCTATAAATGGATATAAGCGTGTAAATCAAGAAACGATTGAAAGATATGAAAAATTTAGAAATGGCTATAATAACCCCAAAAATTTCATGCTACCTAAAAATGAAGATGAAGTGTTCACAATGCTGGATCATTTGATAGACAGATAGAGGGAACACGAAATTTTCCTGTTTTTATAGTAGAAAGATAGGGAATGACCAAAGGAGTTTCCTGTATATTTTAAAGAGTAAAGGAAATTGACCAAAAAGCAAGTAAATGTAGAAAATCAGATAATTATTCTTTTGTCAAAAGAAGAACTGAGATTCTATACTTGGTGGGAACTGAAAACAAACGGTAAGTTTGCTAATTGCATGAGTATTACACAACACGAATCAACAATCAACTAAAAAGAAGCAGTCACTGGTCGTGATAGAATGCAAGATACTAAGGGTGATTTGCATTATTCTGAAAAAGGGGACAGCATATGATTCGGAAAAACTAATGAAAGATATCAAATACCCGGTATCTACTCAGGCGTCAATGGCAGCATAGGAAACAAAATATACAAGTAACACACAATCCAGAACTCTGTCGAGTGGCTGATGGAAGGCATCGGAGATTGGACAGGGTTCTGGAATAGAAAACCGTAAACGATGAAGTCTGAAATGGATTGCATCTGCAAAAGACTAACAGTAAGTCGTAGTGGTATAACGTTCACTGAGTAAATCAATATTACGGCAGGTGAATACAGGTCAGTAACAATCAAACATAAAAATAAGAGCTGTAGTCGGCATCGTTTTTTTTATGGGGCATGACCTCGCCTAGGAGCTTGGCTGGCACTCAGTGTATGGTAGATGGGATGAAGAAAGTTGGGACACGATTCCTTTAGATACGGAAGGTTCATCATCATAGTTGATTAGAGGAAAAAAGCCTTTATAAAGCAAACTAAAAGGATGCTTTATTAACTATACCTATTTATCAGCTATTCGGTACATGATACTACGACATCCATCACTTTCGGCTTTTGTTATGAGGTAAATAAAAACCGTCAAAGCCAGTTAAATCAATAGATTTAGGCTCGACAGAATAGGAAGGAAATCTGTAGGTTTGAAAAATAAATATTCAGATTTATCAAAAAATGTTGTACTTTTTACAATAAGTTCATTTGGACAAAAAATCTTAGCTTTTCTGTTAGTGCCATTATATACAAGTTTTCTGAGTACGCAGGAATACGGCATAATTGATCTTGTTTCGACAACTGTAAATTTATTGATTCCTGTATTTTCCTTAAATATGGCAGAGGGGGTAATGCGGTTTACGCTTGAAGATAAAGAAAATAAAGATTACTTATCATATGGCATTATCACTATTGCAAAAGGAACATTACTTTTGATATGTGGATTGCTGATTGCATATTTTATACCGGCATTGTCAGGGTACAGAACCTATTTGCCATGGATGTTTGCTATATTTATAATGAATGTGTTTTATAGTTTGTCTCAGAACTATTTGAGAGCAACAGACAGGGTTTTCATTATGGTAATTGGTAGTTTAATAAATACCATTGTGATGTTGGGCTTAGACGTATTGTTTATTGTTGTCATGGGATGGGGATTCAGTGGTTATTATTTAGCACTACTTGTTGGATTATTTATGGCATCTTTGTTCATGCAGTGGAAAACTAAACTTTTTTCCAATGTAAAGTTTTCTGGGATTAAGGAAAAACAGTTGGGAAAAGAGTTATTGCCATATTGTATTCCAACTATATTTACAGGGCTTGCCTGGTGGATTAATTCAAGCTTGGACAAGTATATCGTAACAGGTATATGTGGAGTAGATCAAAATGGAATTTATTCTGTAGCGTATAAAATACCTACTATTTTAGGGGTATTTCAGACTATTTTTACGCAGGCTTGGTCAATATCAGCTGTTGTAGAATTTGATAAAGATGATAAGGATGGTTTTTTTGGAAATACGTATGAGATGTATAATTCTGGAATGGTGATGATTACATCTATAGTAATGATTTTTAATATGTTACTTTCTAGAATTTTATATGCAAAAGACTTTTTTGAAACATGGAGATATGTTCCGCTTTTACTTTTTTCTACTTTGTTTAGTGCAATGGCTGGGTATTTAGGTGGTATTTTTTCGGCTGTTAAAGATACTAAAACTTGTGCATATTCAACATTTGTAAGTGCTGGAATTAATATTATTTTAAATTTTATATTAATTAATCGTTATGGGGTAATAGGTGCAGCAGTTGCAACGGCAATAGCATATTTTGCATCATGGATAATAAGAGTTATTGTTTCAACAAAGTATATTAAAATGAAAGTTAATTGGTATAAATCTGCAATTGTTTATATATTATTGTTGATTCAGACAATATGTGCAACAATGGAAAATCATTATTATGTAGTACAAGGAATTATTTTGATTCTAATATTTGCAGTATATTTAAAAAATTATCTAAAAATTATCAAGAAAGGGTTTGAGGTTCTAAAAAGAAAATTGAATAGAGAAGAACAGATATAAAATTTTTTAGACATCTGATAATTATAGAAAGAAATGAAGTTTATTATTGAATGAAAATATAGAAAGGAAAAGTATATGTTTAAAGTATAATAAACATAGCACAGGGTGTGAAAATGAAAACAGTGGCATTAATACCAATTAAACTTGGAAGCAAGAGAGTACCGGGAAAAAATATTAAACCTTTTTTTGATGGTACGCCTTTGATGCATTTTATACAAAAGGCATGTCTGAGTGCAAAGAATATAGATGAGGTGTATATATATTGTTCAGATGATGCGGTACAAGAATATGTATTGCCTGGAGTAAAGTATTTAAAAAGACCTAAATATCTGGATGGAGATAATATTAATGCGAATGATTTTATTAGAGAATTTATGAATACAGTAGATGCAGATATTTATGTGAATGCACATACAACATCACCGTTTGCAAAAACGGAAACGATTGAAGAATGTGTAGACAAGGTTGCAAGTGGTAAATATGATTCTGCATTTTGTGCGGAGACGATAAGGACATTTATGTGGGAAGATGGAAAGCCGATTAATTTTGATCCGGATTATTTCCCTAGAACGCAAGATCTTCCGCTTATTTATGGAGAAACTTCAATTGCCTATGTGTTTACCAAGGAATCATTTAAAAAGCACAATAGAAGATTGGGTTCGCATCCTTATATTAAAGAAGTTGATAAAATTGAAGCAATGGATATAGATTATCCGGAAGATTTTGAAATATGTAATGCAATATACAAGGAGATATTAAAAAAATGAGTGTTCAAATAACAGATTGTACAATACGAGATGGTGGTTATCTTTTTAATAAGAATTCTGATCCGGAATTTATAAAAGGAATTATGAAGGGACTTGCCGAAGCAGGGATTGATTTTGTAGAGACTGGATTTCTTCAGAAAAATGTTACGGAAGAGACTTTAGTTTACAAAGATTCGGTAGATGTAAGAAAATATCTTCCGGAGGACAAAAAGAATACTAATTTTTTGGGCTTTTGCGACAATAGCAGATATTCATTAGAAAATTTAGATGAATGTGATGGAAAATCGTTTAAATGGCTTCGTATCTCGTTTGCACAGCACGAAGTTGATGAGGCAATTGATTTTTGTGCAGGAGCAAAAGAAAAAGGATATTTGGTTCAATTTAACCCAATGGATTCTATAAGTTATACAGACGAGGCACGTGCAACATTAATTGAGAAAGTTAATAAAGTAAAACCAGCATCATTTTCGATAGTTGATACTTTTGGAGCAATGGATATGCTGGATTTAGTGCATATTTTCAGACAAGTGGATAGTTTGTTAGATAAGGAAATAAAAATAGGACTTCATTCACATGATAATCTTGGCTTATCATGTGCTTTAGCAGAACGTATGATAGAATTATCTGAAGAAACCGGAAGAGATATTATTGTTGATGGATCTCTATTCGGTTTGGGACGCGGTGCAGGAAATGCGAAAACAGAGCTTTTGGCTGATTATATAAATAAACACTGTGGTGGTTGTTATAATATTTCAAAGTTGCTAGAAACGATTGATAAGTATATTACACCTGTTTTAGATAAAATAGATTATGGTTATGATCTGCCAATGTATGTTTGTGGAACAAAGCATTCGCATGTCGATAATGTCTATCATTTGAAAAAGATGTTTAAGAGTACCGCCAATGAAATGTTTGATGTTATTGAAAAGCTTTCACCGCAACAACGAACAAGATATGGTGTTGGTTACTCAAAGACAGATTTTTCAGTTTTAGATAACGAGTATGAGGAATATAAGAAAGGTAAATTGGAATGAATTGCTCAGAGTATTTAGTTGATTACCTGATTAAACAGGGCGTGACAGATGTATTTGGATATTCTGGTGGATATATTGTTCCGTTTATGGATGCATTGTATGCCAGAAGAGATGAGATTAAAGTACATGTTTGCTATAATGAGCAAGGATGTGCATATGCAGCTGACGGGTATGCCAGAACAAGTGGAAAACTGGGTGTGTATTTTACAACATCTGGTCCTGGTGCTGTAAATGCATTCGGAGGCTTGGCTGATGCATGGTTTGATGGAGTACCGCTTATGGGAATAAGTGGAAATGTTCCAACAAATGAACAGCGTGGTTTTTCAGGAGTCAGACAAAATGGATTCCAAGAGATGGAAATTGTTTCTATGACAAAGCATATAACCAAATACTCAGTTTCGCCAAATCTTGCAGAGTCTTTTCCCGATATAGTATCTCGTGCATATAAATTGGCTACAACAGGTAGAAAGGGAGGAGTTGTAATTGATTTTCCATATGACATCCAAAAAACCAGTATTGATTGTAGGTAATGGTGCAAGATCTGCAGGTATTGCAGATTTAATTTATAGTTTTATTGAAAAAACACATATTCCAGTATTAGCAACAATGAATACAGTTGATATGATTCAAGATGAATATAAGATTGGATTTATTGGTACATATGGCAACCGAGTTGCTAATATGATATTGAATGAAGCGGATTTGGTAATATCTATTGGTGCACGTCTTGGATTAAGACAAATTGGCCATGTTAAGGAAATGTTTGCACCGAAGGCAAAACTGATTCGTTGTGATGTTGACCAATATGAATTAGCAAGAATAATAAAGGATGAAGAAGAAGATTATAATATTGACGCAAAATCCTTTATGGAACAGCTTATGGATGAAACTATACCAGACTACTCTGAATGGTGGAACAGATGCAAAAGGGCACAAAAACTTCTTAGTGATTATGACGATACTGAAGGAAATAAACTAATGAAAAAGATTTCAGAAGTTATTCCAGAGAATCCAATTATCACTGTCGATATCGGACAAACAGTATGTTGGGCGGCACAATCATTGCATATAAGAGGGAAAAACGGGAGAATTGTAATTGGTGGCAGTTATGGTGCAATGGGAGTAGGATTACCATACGCAATTGGTGCATCTATAAGTGTTGGAAATGGCATAGTATATTGCATTACTGGAGATGGTGGTTTCCAAATGAATATACAGGAGTTGGAAACAGTTAGAAGAGAGAATTTGCCTGTAAAAATAATAATTGTGAATAATCAGGAACTTGGAAAAATTAGTGAAATTCAGCATGGATCATATAATGATAGATATTATATAACAACTGCTGAAAGCGGATATTCCGTACCGGATTTTGTGAAAATCGCTAATGCTTACGGAATAAAGGCGGCTAAGTTAAATGGTTATAAAGAGTTGAACGATTATAAGGAATGGTTGTTGGACAGTGAGCCATGCTTATTAAATGTAATGCTCACACCTGGGACTTTGTTAATACCAAAAATAAAATGGGAAACAGGTACAATTAAACCAGATCTGGAAGAAAGTGTTTTGAATGATATTATAGAGTTATTAGGGTATTAATAACAATAACATTGGAGGAAACATGATAAGATACTTAGTAATGGATGTTGATGGTACATTAACAGATGGAAAAATATACATGGGACCAGAAGGTGAGGCTATGAAAGCCTTTTCAATTAAGGATGGGTATGTTATTAATTATATCTTAAAGCCTAAGAATATTACTCCGATTGTCATAACAGCACGAAATAGTTCAATAGTACAACATAGATGTGATGAACTTGGAATAAAGGATATATATCAGGGAAAGTTAGATAAATTGTCGGCTTTAATAGAGATTGTTGGTTCAGATGACCTTGGGAACTGTGCATATTTTGGAGATGATATATTGGATTTAAAATGCATGAAGCCAATTAAAGCAGCAGGTGGATTAGTTGGATGTCCAGCAGATGCGGTATTAGAAGTAAAAGCTAATTCAGATTATATATGCAAAAGCAAAGCAGGAGAAGGAGCATTAAGAGAGTTTTCAGAATGGTTAGTTTCTCAAAGAGCTGATGAAAAGGAAATTGAACAGAGAGTAGAAGAGGCAATAACATATATAAAACAGCTCAAAATTGAGGAAATTGAAATTGGGAAAAAAATTGTGGTCAATGAAAACTTTTTTTTCAATATCCAGAGTTATAAGACAAAGGAAAAAGAAAATTGCAAACTGGAATCACATAAAAAGTATATTGATATTCAGATGATGATTTCTGGAAAAGAAAAAATGGAACTTGCAGATGTTGCACGACTAACAATTAAAGAGGAATATAATGAAGATGCAGATGTTATGTATTGGAATACTCCAGAAAGAATAAGCACAGTAATTTTATCGGAGGGAGATTATATCATTTTATATCCAGAGAACGCTCATAGAGGAGCGGTGCAAGTTGAGAAAACAGAACAGGTTGTAAAGATAGTGGGAAAAGTAAAAGCCCATTAATAGAATGAATATTCACATTACTTAAGACAGATTATGGCAAATATCTGATGGAAATCGCAGAGGGATTATAAGAAAGCGTTATATTTGCATTTCCGATAAAGTGGAACTGCGATTTCCATACACCGGACAGGTGATGGATTTCACCCCGGATTATTCAGAGTCTATTGCTTGGCAAGCCAAGTATAGAAAAGTATACTTTTTTGAAGGAGAGCGAATGTATGGTTTTTAGTTCTACAATATTTTTATTTGTATTTTTGCCAATTACATTGCTGGGATATTACTTGATTAAAGGTAATTATAAGAATTATTGGCTGCTTGTTGTAAGTTTGATCTTTTTTGGGTGGTCTCAGCCGAATTATCTTTGGATAATTTTATTAAACATAATAATTAATTATTCATGTGCAGTTTTAATTGACGATGTTAAGACATTGCAAAAGCCATTATTAGTTGTGACAGTTGCAGCAAACTTGGCTATTTTATTTTACTTTAAATATTTTAATTTTGTTGAGGATTCAATTAACAAAGTACTAGGAGCCGATTTACAAATTGTTGAAATTATTTTACCGATAGGAATTTCATTTTTTACTTTTCAAGGAATGTCTTATGTTATCGATGTTTATAGGAAAGATGTTCCAGTTCAGAAAAACATATTTAAATTAGCGTTATATATTGTACTATTCCCACAGTTGATAGCTGGACCGATTGTTAGATATAAAGATATAGCATCTGAAATAGATGATAGAAGAGTAACGATAGAGGATTTTAGCTATGGAATTGAGCGATTTATTATTGGTCTAGGTAAAAAGGCGATAATTGCAAATAGTATGGCCTCCATGGTTGATTCAATTTGGAACAATGGGGCAACGGAGAATACTTGGATTATTGCATGGATAGGCAGTATAGGGTACACATTGCAAATTTATTTTGATTTTTCAGGTTATAGTGATATGGCAATAGGTTTAGGTAGAATGTTCGGCTTTCATTTTAATGAGAACTTTAATATGCCATATATATCAAAAAATATATCTGAATTTTGGCGCAGATGGCATATTTCTCTGTCATCGTGGTTTAAAGATTATGTATATATACCACTTGGAGGAAATAGAAAACATGTTTATTTAAACTTGGCGATTGTTTTCCTACTTACTGGTATTTGGCATGGTGCTTCATGGCATTATATTGCATGGGGAGTATGGAACGGTGCATTTATATTAATAGAGCGTGCTGTTAGAAAAAATCGCGAAAAAAGAGGAGTTCAAGTTACTAAATCGTGGATGAAAGATTTAGTAGCAAAGATTTATACATTATTTATCGTAAACCTGGGATGGGTTATTTTTAGAGCTCCACATACGAGAGATGCGGTAGAATATATTGCTACAATGTTTGGAATAATAGTGCCTAAACAGGTCGGATTTTCGTTGCTTTGGTATCTTGACAGATGGTCGCTTACGATGATGATTCTAGGTATTATATTTGCATCTTCGTTACCTTCGAAAGTTGCTACTATGATTAAAAAGAATGCACCGGAACCAGTCGAAACCATAGTGAGGTATATTTTACTTATTTTGGTATTTTATATAGCAATAATGAGAATTGTTGCGGGTACTTATAATCCTTTTATTTATTTTCAATTTTAGATGGGAGAGATAGTATATGTTTCGTAAGATTACATCTAGTATTTTTACCAGCTGTTTTTTGCTGATGCTTGGAATTCCTCTAGTAACAACAAATTTACAAAATGAAAAAATTTCGGAAGCGGAAAATAGAAAATTAACTGCGAAGCCAGAAATTTATAAGGAGGATGGAACATTAAATGAAAATTACACGTCTGATTTCGAGGCGTGGATAGACGATAATATTGGACAAAGGGCAAGTTTGGTTGTGAATAATGCTCGAATTCAGTATTACCTTTTTAATGTGTTGTCAAATAATTCTGATAATTATTTAGGACCTAATGGGGAGCTTAATTATGCAACAGCAGATATGCTAGCTGATTATCAACATGCAAATTTGTATACAGAGGATCATTTACAAGAAATTGCAGATAGCATGCAATATTTGAGTGATTATGTGGAGGAAAAAGGAGCAGAGTTTTACTATTTTCAATGTTGGGATAAGCACTCCATTTACCCAGAATACTTCCCTGAAACTGTTATTCAAGCTGATACTGAATCAAAGACAGATGGAATCGTTAGAGCACTTGAAGATTATTCAAATGTAAATGTTATATCGCCTAAGCAAGATTTGATTGATGAAAAAAGTGAAAAGTCTACATACAGTGTTTGGGGTGATCCTACGCATTGGAACCAAAGAGGCGCATATATTGGATATCTTAAGTTAATGAATGCTATAAATGATAATGCCAGTGAAAAATATAAAGTCCTTCAGGAGAAAGATTACAATATTACGATGCCAGACCAAGGGGCTACTCTTTTTGGCGGAATTCATCAGGTGGATTACGAAGAGGCATTTGAAATTAAAAATCCACAGGCTATTGCAACACCAGAGAAGTTAACATGCTATGCGGATGATGTAAGACATGGATTCTATACAAATGACTCTGTAGATAATGATACTAGGGTGTTGATTATTGGTGATAGTTACTTTAATTCATTTATTTATGATGATATAGCAGAAAGTTTTCATGAAACCATATTAATTTGGGGAGACTATGTAGGGGATATTCAAAACATCATAGATTCTTATAATGCAGATATCGTTATTGTTGAAGCTGCAGAACGTTGCGATAGAACTGATGGGATTATAGCCGGAGTACAGGTAATGAAAGATGCTGCTGATGGTGTTGGCAAGTAACACAAATGTTTTTAAGAGTAAATCTGGCATTAGAGCTGGAGGCAGAGAGCAAGTGATTGGTTAGAATTGCACTCTCCCTGAGAGACCGTTTCAAGTTTTGTGTAAACGTTAAAAACTGATATAAGATTTGTGAATAGTTACAAATGGGCAGAGCCGATTTTCCGGATTCTGCCCATATCTGCATTATACAGTAGTTTTTAGGCATGTCAATAAAACCTGCCTAAAATTGACTGCTTTACAGGTTCCGTCCTGCCAGACGTTCTTCAAAGTAAATTTCAAGCTGGGAATGAATCTGTCCCCAGTCCTGCCGATGGCCAGTCCATTTTTTCGTGATATCCATGGTTGCCAGATACAACATTTTCAAAAGGCTATCATCCGACGGAAAAACCGTCTTGCTTTTGGTCACTTTCCGAAGCTGGCGGTTGAATCCTTCAATGGCATTTGTGGTATAAATCAGCCGTCTTACTGCCTCCGGATATTTGAAATAAGTGGACAAGGTTGCCCAGTTATCATGCCAGGATTTATAAATCTTTGGGTACTTGGAATCCCATTTATCCTTGAACAATTCTAACTCATCTAAAGCTGTTTCTTCCGTTGGAGCTGCATATACAAGCTTCAGATCAGCCATCAGTTTTTTGATGTCTTTGTATGAAACAAACTTCGTTGAATTACGGATCTGATGGATGATACACTGCTGAATCTCTGTTTTTGGATAAACAGCCTCGATTGCCTGTGGAAATCCATTTAAACCATCAACGCATGCAATCAGGATATCCTCAACGCCTCTGTTTTTTAATCCATTCATGATAGAAAGCCAGAACTTCGCACTTTCGTTTTCTCCAACATACATTCCAAGAACATCTTTTTTCCCATTCATATCGATACCAAGGGCAATGTAAACCGCACGTTTTACAATACGTCCTTCACTGCGGACGTGATAGTGGATTGCATCCATAAATACTACAGCATACACTTCTTCCAAAGGGCGTTCCTGCCATTCTTTTACAATCGGCAGGATTTTGTCTGTGATCCGGCTGATTG